>JGI20153J14295_10000093_pt1 | contig 67363 bp, 77 predicted proteins | sample COG_03_FD_14295 | JGI IMG/M metagenome (IMG submission 14295) | reverse complement strand
TAAATGTTTAAATGTTTAAATGTTTAAATGTTTAAATGTTTAAATGTTTAAATGTTTAAATGTTTAAATGTTTAAATGTTTAAATGTTTAAATGTTTAAATTATATTATCATATACATTAATGAGTTATTATCTACCGTCAAATATTACTATAGTAAATGATAAAGTAAATGATGAAGTATATAAATTTAATGATAATAGTCCATTAGATCATGATTGGTATTTTAAAATTAGTATATCTTCAGTAATATGTTGTGACGAATATGGAGAACTTGATAATCATGGATTGTCAGGTTCAGATATAATGAAACTGAAAACGTTATATGGAAGACTTTGTGTCAGTAAATCAACAGGAGCTGTTATTCTAGCTAAAATACCTTCAGTAAATAAAAATAGTATATTATGGACAATAGCAAGAAAACCGTATTCTACTTTTATTTCATATATTGAAGGAGGGGTTGACAAAGAATCAAAATTACTACTACTATATAATATATTTATAGATCCTAAAACAAATAAGGATGATGTATTCAATAAATTCAAAGATTTATACGGACAAAAGTTAAAGCATTATCAACAGTTTCTTGATTTAAATTTTAACTAGTTTATCTGCAACTACAAGAGGTAATGATTTCGCTAATAATTTTCTTCCATTTTCTTTGAAAGTCTCTAAACATTTACATGCATGTGTTTCCGGATGCCTATGCAATCCACAGTAAATGTTTTCACATTTGCATTTTCCTATGATAGATGCTGTCACAGTTAATGACTTATTACATACATTGCATATTGATTTTTTTTTACGCATCTAATTATATAAAATAAATTATTATATTCATTTTTTTTACTCATAAATAAAAATGAACATCTAATTTAATTAATGACACATGACAACACATTTACATTCGTGTTTGGTAACTGCAATAAATTTAATGTAAAGATATCATTAGATGAGACGGTATTATGTTTATATAGAATAGCTAGTAATGTAGTTAGAAAACCGATACTTCATCTATCATGCTCTGGATATATATTGGGTGATGAAGTTGACTCTATGGAACAACCATTAGCAGAAAGTTCTATATTTTTAGTACCGAATCCCATTATAAATATAGTATATCTACACCCTGATGTAAAATACTCAAATACAGATATAATATCATCATGTATATATAAATTAGTACTTAAAAAACAGAGTAATTCAATAAATCGTACAAACTCTATATCAAACGCTATTGATATTTTCAGGGCTAATGGTATTAGTATTCATGGATTAAATGAAATAAATGTAGATAATATAAGAAACTTACAAAGCGTAACAGTTACAATACCAGAAGAGGAATATTCCCGATATATAACTATTATTAATAATCCAGATGATAGTGAAATATGTGGTATATGTCATGACAATTATAATAATTTGAGCACAGTCCATCAATTAGAATGTGGTCATAATTTTCATGATATCTGTATTAGTACTGAATTATTAACTAGTTCTGTTCAATGTCCCATGTGCTCTTATGATGTGCGCGGTCCCGTTTAGATTTACTATTATCATATTGTTTTTTCATAAGAAATGTAACAATTACTATAATAACTAAGGGTAATAAGAATGATAACACAATTTCATAGAATGTAATACCGTTAAACCATATTACTGTGTTCATATTTGATATTCTAGATAGAAGACCTGTTTTACGAATATAATCATTTACTAAACTTACTGCCATATATTTATACCGTATTAAAAATGAACGATGATTTGTTTTGAATGAACGATACTATTGAAGAATTACTTAATGCTGTTGAATATTACAAAACAAAACTAAAAGAATCCACCTATAAAGATTTATTAGGCGTATTACAGGAACAACATGGATTAACCATGGAGGGAATGGAGTCTGATAAACTTTCTAAGGAACAACAAATAAGAGATGATGAACTTGTTGCTCAAGAATTTGTCAATCAGCAACGGGGTAATCTAAAGGATATTACTTTATTTAATAGTGTTGTACAACAAGACATGAAACCTACAAAAATTGGTAATATTATATTTTATTCAGTACAGATTATTGAATATAATACCAATATTTTATATCATCGTGTAAGAAATGATGGAGTAGATACAATTAGAGACCCAGACACTGGTGTTTTTGTAGTAATACATGGTAAACAAAGTATATCAATATTAGAACATTATGGATATAGTTTTGATATATTTTCTGATATGATACCAATATAAATATTCATTTATACTAATAGTATAAATGAAAATAGTATTAATTTTATTGTGTTTATTTACTTTGTATTTATTTACTACATGTTTTTTGCCGTATCATGTTAACAATCAAAATCTAAAACATTTAAAATCATTCCGTTGTAATCCAGAACTGTATAACATAATTAAAAAAGTAAAGAATAATTATAGTAGTTCAGAAACCATACGAATTGAAACTAGCAAGAAAATAACAAAAGATAATACTATAATTTGGGACAGATATGTTGTATTTATATTACTATCCGAATGGCACAATTATACTGAAGCGGAACAAATATATATTTTAGATACTGTTGGATTTAAGTTAAAACATATAAAGAAGATCCTATCTGACAATAAACACAATATTAAACCGGACACCGATATTATAATAGGAAGAGAAAACACCAAGGGTAAAATCTATTTAGACTTTGACGGCAAATTAGTTTGCTATGAATCTAATACTCTAATAAATCGACCAACTAAAACCTATGAGAAATCTGATGAAAATAACGATATATTGACGGTTCGTGATGCTAACCGAGATATTATAGGAAAACATTATCGGTTAAATGGCAAGAATAATATTTATTGGCGTTCAGAAGTAAAGAGCGGAACCTCATATTATTTTAGACCAGGTAACATGGTTAGTATAATGTCAAATATTATTGATATGTTCAAAATACTGAGGTCGTATATATGCGTTTAAATGTAACTTTTAGTATCATGTATAATGTTATACATGACAGACTTAACAAGTGAACACATAGATATAATGTTACTTGTAACAAAATTATATGGATTTAAGGGATTAGCCGATTACGAAACAGAAGTCTCGTCTGCATCAGTTAAAGATATCCCTAATTTTTTCGCAAGTATTGAGGGATATTTAGGACGCATAGAAGCATTATTCCCATCACATGACGTTAGTGTAAAACGTTTACATGGTACCATTAATAATGTTACTATTGCTATGAATATATTGCGATCAATGTTGACATACTGTGGTATTCCATGGAGAACCAGACGTAAAAATAATACTATAACAATTAAACTAGTTGACTATAATACTCATATGGTTACAATGACAAACTTGATGGCTGTAAATAATTCATATGAGAGCCAACGTACAGTAGAAAGAATAAAATTAGAATATGTCAGTTGGTCTACTAATTTTTATGAAAAGGAAGAGGACCGTCGATATCAAATTACATATAAGATTCCAAAGTGGCATGACAAAACAATGGTAGGTATTACTATGAATCATAGTGCTAAAAAGATGTTGATGTGTGGTGACACATATGTATGGGCACCCCCGAGTATTAACCTCTTACCTGAAACAATGAAATGGTTACCGGCACTTAAATATCATGATTACACGATCGTTTTGTATGACCTTAAGGATCTAGATTTAGAACCAATTATAATAGGACAATGTTTTGTAGATAATTCAGATGAACCACATACTGCTATGTTAATATGTAATACTGGTGGATGTGGCCCTGATTGTAAAACTAAAGGAAAACCAAACTATTTTTCTGTATTAGATGGTATGGGTACTTTACGTTTTCATTGTAATAAATGCCCAAACAAATACATAATAGAAAAAGAAACACCCGGTACACACGGGTATATTGAATATAGTAATAATAAACGTATACAGAACTTATTTTCGTTTAATACTAAGGTAAATTTTAAAATAAAATCGGATAATACACTTATAGTCACAGAGACTACATGTAATTTTAGTGATACAGTGTGTTTCCCAGAAACACATAATATACATAGTAAGGACGGATGGTATCACTTGGAATCTGATAAACATATAAATATTACGCCAGATACATTTCCTGTGAAATACGAAATAGAAATTGACTCTGTGACTGCAGTGGAAAAATAAATTTTCGATAAAAAATGATGATGTTTAAATAGTTAATGTTACAGGAAAGACATGTTAAAACCATAATGGATCATATAAAATCTAATGGGTCCAATAAATATAGTGTTATATTTATTGTTGGAGGCTATTCTACTATTTTACAAGAACTTAAAAATCATTTAAATTGTGTCGCGCAACCAGAATCCTTATGTTGCAATTATAATGATATAATAAGTTACAGAGACAGGGGCGGGACGATAAGAGAATTAAGAACAGATTGGCCTATATGTGATGTATCAACTATCACATATGAACCGTATGGTGATCATGCACAGAAGATTTTAAGCGTGTGCGCCTTAGGTAGTATATTTAACAGTACTGAAACGATTATGCATAGGGCTATACATAAACCGTTCAAAGAAGCATCTCCATGCAATATTATACGTATATTATACCCTTACGACTATGAAGTGTTTCAATAGGCACAACTAAGTGCAAAGAGGCGTTCATCAAACAAACCGGACATTGTCATTCATCTATGTAAACAGTACGGTAAATATAATTACAAATCGGAATTATTAGAAGAAATAATCACTGTTGGCATGATGCCACCTGTAACAAAATGGCCACTTATGGTTCATGGTGATACACAGTCAACATCCAGGTATGTACCCCCCTTACGAGGAAATGTATTCATGGGAAGAAGTAAAAGATTTCTTAAAAGAAACTGACAATAAAGAGAAATGTGGAACACGATATATACAAGAGTTTATAATGGACGATGATAAACTGTCTTCTTTTACAAAAACAATATACTATTGTTTATTCAATTATATAGAAAACGATGGTTGGTTTACAGAAAATATATTAACACATATATTTGCTTCAAGAGCTAATGCTGTTAATTATTTAAAAAGATATTATGATACAGATAGTTCATCCGAAAAGGAACCTTTTTAAGAGCATAATATCGGAATATATAATGGATGATGATGTTTTAATAACAACAAGACAGGATTATAGTCCATGGCTTTTAAAACATAGTTGCTGTAATAGTCATAATAAATCCAATAGGATGTTCAATGATACACATTATATACGAGATATAAAAATTCATCATGGAGATATTGAATTATATAAATATCCTATGAATGATGAACCAAATAAGTTTATGGAAAAAATAATTAAACAATATAAAGATGATGGATGTATTATTAATACATCATTTGCAGAAGTAAACCCACTAAATACCTCTTTTCGAAGCTGTTACACTGTTGATGATAATACATTTGGATGTAGTACAGAATATGGACATTTAAAGGAAATTGTCTACGATATTTTTGGTAAACAAGAATTTATATCACATATATGTATAGGTGTTTATCCGTTTAACGAAAACCAACGGTTCCCCTTCTGTATTAACAGAAATAAGAAAAAATGTGTATATTTAGCAAAGACCACTGATTATTATTGGGTAATTGAATCAGATATTTAGTTCCAAGAACATTTCTTTCTTTCTTTGACTGTTAATGACAAGAGTTTATTGTAAATTAAAAAGGTAATAATTTGTTATTGAGTTAGTGTCTTATAATGGACAGACTGATTAAATAGGTTGTACATGATGGTATCAAAGAGATATACTTAGTACTTCTCTATGTAAAATATGGTTAAGTGTTTTTACTTAGAAATGTCAAGAAAATCCTTCGATCTTGTGTCCCAAACAAGAACAATATACTTACAGGCATCTTCGTTTGCACATACTGCTGTCATTGGCTTTATAAAATCTGTACATACTACGGTACATCCGTAAAGAGGACTTTCTATAGGAAGTGTACGTAAGAATAAGTTAACAATTTCAACAACGGAAGGGTCATCCGTAGTAGGGGGCTCAAGAAGGGTAATAAGTCTGGTACTATCATCAGTAGGACCATCAGCTTCCCAATAATACTCATCCCGTAGATGTTGATGTACACCCCTTGATGGACGTTGCGCTACATAACAAGCTGTAAATACACAGTAATATGACTCTCTGTTCCGCGCTGCACGAATGGCTTCCCCATCTGGGGCAGTACTCTTGTTAATTAAGCCTATAATATGTTCAGCAAATTGTGAACGCTCTTCCTTATGACGATCCGCAATTGGCTTTTCAATGGCTTGCAAATAAATTTCTGCAAGTGACTGTATTGGTTGTGTGTGTGAAGACATGACTACGAGAACTCTTGTATGGCCCCTGGCCAAGCAGAACCCAGGTCACTTTTTTATACAGGATGTCAATAGAGATGAATAGAAAAAACTAAAAAGCATCGCAAAATAGTTTCACGTCTAACAGTCACTTGGACCAATTATAAAAATTAAGAATGACGAGATATTGAATATGTTATTTATGTAAGGCAAAGGATAAAGACATATAATTGTATTAGTATTTCATTAGAGATTGTATTCAATTGCATATTCTGTTTCTTCATCATTTAGGTCTTCGTCATTCTTAATTTTATCCATAATAGCCTTTTTCATCTTCTTTTTCTCCTTTGCATTAAGTTTCTTTTTAATAACGACCTTATTTCCATTGCTGTCTACCATCTCTTCAACTGCTTTAAACTCAATGGATTGATCCGCTAGTTTATTCATCCATTCAATATCCCCTTCAGTGTTAAGAACACCCTTTTCGAGTACCCATCTTTCTGGACATAATTGTCTACAGAAAGAATCATTGTGTGTAATCATAATTACACCACCTTCATACACTTCGATGGCGGAGGCGAGTGCTCCTAGAGACTCTCTATCAAGATAATTTGTCGGTTCATCAAGAATAAGGATATGTGGTTGATCCCACATTGCCGCAGCAAGAAGAATAGGAAGAACTTGATGAACAAAATATGCTTCATATTCCTAGAAGTTTTGAGCAAATAGAACGGTATAAAGTGCTTCTAGGGCGGCAATTTTTGGTGCAATAGGTGCTTTTTTATCCACATCCATCAAAACTGGAAAAAGGGATGAAAAATCATTACTAGTTGTTGATTTAGCGAGCATCAGTACTCCTCTTTGGGTCTTAAATTTTTTTATTAATACACTTTTGTCACCGTAAAAAAGATCACTGATTTGACAGTAATGACATTCGCACAAACTGATATAATGAATGCATGTAATAATATGGACCGAATATTATACGCATAATACTCTCTAATACAGGCTATATTGAAGTGGGGTCTCTTGCTTTTTCTAGTAAAACCCATTTAGCTATGGTTTTAGATTATTTTAATCTTATCGATGTTCGGATACAAAAAATAATTGGTTCAGAAGCTAGACAAAACATAACGACCAATGAACTAATTGAAAGAGTTTTTCATCTCAATGAATATACGTGCGGGACACAAATAATATTATCATTAAGGGTAAGTCGTGGATGAAGGGAAACAATGCAATTATGTATTATGGAGAAGGATGTGCAGGTATTGAGGCTTGGACATTAGATAAGCGTTTGCAGAGGATTTTTGAACCAATTAAAATAATGAATTTACTTCATCGATTCTATGGTCCTGCCCTTATAATAAGGGACAGTACAGGAACAATAATATTAAAAAGATTCTTTAATAAAGAAAATCATACAACAAATATGAATTTATGTTATACAGATATGTATTTAGATTTGCATTTGCATATGTATCATAAATTTCGTGTATTACTAGTAGTATATGCAGAAGTTCATTATAATAGAAATCTACTTCACAATACTAAAGGACCAGCAAGAATTTTTATAAATGAACGTGGAATTATAATAAATGAAGGATGGTTTATAAATGGACAATGGTATCGTGACATTGAACCAGCTCCACCACGAGGTCATCTGATTGTTTAACACAAATATGGTATACACATGGTAAACTAATCGGTCGTTCAAGAAAGGCTGCAACAATACGCAACACTAATTTGAATAAAGATGTAAATGAAAGATTACAGCAATCATTCTTAGGGAAAAGAGAACTTAATGGTGGTATGAATGTTCCTGAATTATTACAAATTGCTAAATCATTTGGATTTAAGGGTAAAATTAAAATAATGTTTTTAGTTCCATGAGCCTTGTGTAATCTGTCTGGTTATCTCTCCTTCTACATCAGGGGATTTCCATCCCTTTGGTTTTATTATTTTTCCATCAGATTCACGATGTTTAAATTTACCGGTCACAGGGTCTCTTTTTGCCATATTTGCTGCATGAACAATATCAAATATCGATGATAAATTTACACCATGTTTAGCAGCCATATTTAAACTATAATACCAGCTATCAACAAGAGCATCATTTTGTGCAGCGATAAGGTCCGTAGTTGTTTTATATGTATCTTTTAAGTTAGTACAACGGTCACGGGTTATTAAAGCCTCGTCCAATAATGCATCGCGTTCCTCTTCTGACTCTGTAACTGTGCAAGCTAGCTCACACATTTCACTGAATACCATACGAATAATAAATAATACATTTTCTTTGGACATTTCGGATGGTACATCAGGACATAGTTTACGGTTTGCTCCCTCTGTGAATTCCTTTACTTCTTCAGCGTTAGTAATATTGATACTCATATATACTTATTTTTTAATCAATTTTGATATATAAGTATATTAATGACATCAAATATTAAACTATGTTTAGATAAAAGTACTAATACTTTAACCCTGTCTCTTGTGCCTATAGTAATTAGTTTAAAGGTTAAATTTAACTTCCAAACAGTTGGTCTCGTTAGATTGTATCCCATTGATTATCAAATCGATTGTAATGATATTCTTTTTTCCTGTTAGTTTATGTAATAATGATAACATCCATCATTTGTTTTATACCTTTTAGGGTTATGCATCTGTTGCAGCGAGGTAAAAAGCATTTTTGTAATGGACCATAATTCTATGTAGCCTTATCCTGGACTTCAAGTATGTAAAATGGTTGTAATGTAGTGGTCATTGTACAATTCGCGGCTTTTTGTCATGGACAAATTATTTAGAGTTAAACGATGTGCCACATCCACATGAACTCGCCGCCAGCGGATTTTCAAATTTGAATGTTTTACCCATAATATCTTCTTGCCAATCTATTTTAGTGCCTAAAAGATGAAATAAACTCTCTTAACAAATTTCAACATCTAAACCGTCTTTTACGGTATACATTACAAACATTTGTTATTTTTGTAACAGGTGTAAATCTATAAGTGAATCCATTACACCCTCCACTTTTTACATCAAATAATATAGCGGTATGAGGAGTATTTTTAATTATTTTTGATAATTGTGCAACTGCCTTTGATGATACGTGAATTAAATGTTTGTTCATAGTATAACATTGTATTTTTATTTTAAATGATTTAGATTAATATAATATATGAAAGAATTAAAACTAAATAAAGCATGTGAAGGGAAAACTGCAATAAACGGTGGAATGAATATACCTGAATTGTATAAATTAGCTAAAATTAAAGGTTATACGTCCAGTAGCAAATTAAGATCTAATTTACTTGCGTATTTATGTCCTAAACCAATTAAACCAATTAAACCAATTAAACCGATTAAACCAATTAAACCAATTAAACCAATTAAACCAACAAAGATAATTAAACCAACAAAGATAATTAAATGCATTAAACCAATTAAACCAACAAAGATAATTAAATCAACAAAGATAATTAAATGCATTAAACCAATTAAACCAACAAAGATAATTAAACCAACAAAAATAGTTAAATCAGTTAAATCAGTTAAACCAACAAATATAATTAAAGCAGTTAAACCAACAAATATAATTAAATCAGTTAAATCCGTTAAACCAGCAAAGCTAACAGAACTATCGACAACATGGAAAATAAATGATAATATATCCCGTACGGAACAATTTGTTCTTAACACAAATAAATTAGCATTCTATGATATGGATGGAACTTTACTTGAACTTAACGGAGATCCTATAAAAAATGTTTTAGAACATATGAAAGCTCATATGAAAGATTGTACAGTTGTTATAGTAAGTAATCAGTATGGTATATATAAAGGAAAACGTACAGAAACAGAAGTTCATAATATGCACAAAAATATATGCACTTATTTAAAGATTAATCATATGAATATGATATATTCAAAATCAAAGGATAAATATCGTAAACCAATGACAGGTATGTTTAAAACTATCATTGATCTGTTCAAATTAACAGATATAAACAAAGATAGTTTTTATTGTGGAGACGCAGTTGGTCGCAAAGGAGACCATGCTAATACAGATATATTGTTTGCTATGAATTGTGATCTAAAATTCATATCGGCACCAGATTTAAAAGATACACTATATTTAAAAGATTTATATATACCACCTCCACCTCTTAACATATCAGTAACGGAACACATATATTCCGTTATTGACAAATATAAATCGAATATACTAATAGTTATGATAGGTCCACAAGGTTCAGGTAAAAGTACATTGAGCGAGGCCATAAAATCAGAATATGCCTCTTTTATTATTTTGTCAAAAGATATACATAAAACAAAAATAAATAAAATGTATAACACTTTGATAAAAGCACATAGTAATATAATTCTAGATAACACCAATCCAGAGAAAACTACACGAGTAAAATATTTATCAGAAGCAATCGATGCAGGTTATGTAGTAATAGGAATACATATTGATATACCTAAAATATACAGTACACATATGTGTCATTATAGGGTTCAGATGGGAGGAAAGTATATTCCTCCTGTCGCACGTAACATATATTATAAAAGATTAAATATACCAGAAATATCAGAAGGTTTTACTGAAATAGAGACAGTAAAAGGAGTAATTATGAAAGATATACATGAAGAGTACTATTATAAGTATAATTTAAAAGAAAGGTAAGTTATTTCCATGTAGGATTTAATATAAGCCCATTTTCAATTACTTCTCTCGAATAATATTATGCTTATAAGTTTGTAGATTTAAGAGCATGTTCAGGTACATATTTTAAAGCTTCTTCTCGTGTACATGGTTTTCTTATTGCGTCATATATAGAGTAGTATGAATGTATCCAACATGATTTTTTAGTTTCATCAAATATCGGACTTGTATGCTGTTTATATTATTCATTAGTTGTTTACGTGGTAAATATTTACCACGTAAACAACTAATGAAAATTTTAAATCAAATAGGGGGAGGACATATAGATGATACACCATTTAAGAATATACTATATTCTGCATCTGATAAGGATGACATAACAGATGTTATAGTTAATATTGATAATCTGCCTGAAAATATATCACAGTTTAAATATATAAAGGAACTAGGTAAAAAAACGCGTGTTATGTTTCTTTAAATATCTGATAAACAATATTTATATAAAATGAAAAGATACCATAGAGGACATTGTTTTGACTTAGATAATTATAAATTATTTGTCAAGTATTTACCAACATACAGTATATATTGATAGGGTATATATAATGATGAACATATTGTAGTTAGGGATTATTATGATACCACATTAGATAAATATTTAAAAAACTCATGTAAATAAAAAAACAATTCTATGATGATATAATAGACAATGCTACAGATAGATTATTATCTAATCATGAATTATATTTAACTGAAACACAACATAGAAATATAGTATTGAATTTATCAGATCCGTCTATTTTATATTTCATAAACAGTGACATAATGGCTTATGACCCAAAAAAGTAACATAATATTTTAAAATGGTGCTAATCCACCCTGAAAACCTTCAGTCATTCCAATATTGCTCATCGTAGGAATACTACTATTCATTGTCATACTACTACCACCTAGTTGTGGTGTATTTCCAGTCAAGAAATATACAGTCATTGCTACAACGGCACTGACGTACATTATGCCTTTGAAATAGGTAGATTTATTCTTAGGATCATCAAACAATTTAGCGTCTAGGTAAATAAATATCCAAGTAACTATACCAGATATAATAGCAGAAATCCATACAGACTTATTTATCATCTTATATATATATAAATATATAAAGCTTTATAGTGTTTTGAACTTTTTCTTAAGTTTTCAATAGTGTCAGACACACTTCTATTTGTTCATGTATATCATCTCTAATTGCCATTTTATTGAAATAAATACGAAAACTATAAGAGAATACCATTTCATGTTTAATTAAGTCCTCTATAGATAGTTTAAGCAATTTTTTATTAATATCATCATAAGATGACAATCCTGTTATCAGCGCTTCTAATTCAATTTTATAACCCTTAAATGACTTTGACCAAACCAATGATTGACGGGTATGATTATATTCATATTTTATAGGAAATTGTGATACTGATAACGGATATAAATTTTCACCGATATATTCAATTGATGAGTTCTGTGATGGATCCGGTAACATGTCATTCTGTTCATTTAACGGAACATATAGTTGATAATTATTACGAAATGCAATTTCAAGTACTTTAGTTTTATTATGTTTGCCTGAAGTAATAGTATAAACTTGTTCTTTTTCATAATACTTTGTTAATATTATTGGTTGATGTTTCTTTGTTTTACTAAAATAATGTTTGTAAAATGACAACCATATATCAGAATCTATACTATTATCTATTATATTTTCGGCAAGTTTCAGTGATGGTTGGATGTATTTATTATTTAATTTGCTTGAATATATAAATTTAGCTAGTTTATATATATCATGTGTTTCTTGTGCATTCATTAAACTAAAATTAAATATCAATTTAATTTAATAAAAGACAATACTTCCATTTTCATCAATATTATATTGAATATAATATGTATCCATGTAGCAGTAATGTCTATTATATACATGGCTGGGGTTGGGATATGATGTATTATATATACTTAGATTATCACATTTAAAATCATATAATGGAAATCGTTGTTTAATATCTTTTTTATATTGTTTTAATATCTCTTTATTATAAAGATTACTATTATGTATCCAATAATGCCAATCGATTTTTAATAAATGTTTTTCTGTTGATAATGAAGCTGTGGAAGAATTTAAATTCTTTTCAATTTCATTACAATATCGTATTTTCATATCATTTAAACGTTTTTTATAGGTTTTATCTTGTTGTGTTTTAAGAGATTCTATTTTCTCTTTATATGCAGTTTTAAATGTACTTGTGCTTGAAACGCTAGTAGTACAGAAACGATATAAACAAGGAGTAATAAATTTTACTGCTGTTGAATTTAACATTAATTATTAGTATAAATCATTTATTTTATTTTATTTTATTTTATTTTATACAAATATATATGTCTAGACATTTGCAATATGGAGTAGGAAAGTGTTCATTATGTGGCTCTATGGGAGCATCTAAAAGTACATGTCCATTAAATAAAATGGCACAAAATCCCAGCTGTAAAAAACATCCAAAAGCACAACCATGTATATCCAATACATCTAGTATTGTTGTTAAACCTACAATTAAACCAATTAAACCACCAATTAAACCACCAATTAAACCACCAATTAAACAACCAATTAAACCCTTCAAACCCGTTAAACCAGTAAAACCCCTAATAGAAGACATTGATACAAAAACAGATATTATAGATGACGAGTATATTAGTGATCAACTGGAAAATATATTCGATAATATGAACTTTGTTGATCTGAGAAATACGGCTTTAACAAATAAAGCATATTTAGCACACGTTCGTAAATATATTGAAATGGTAATTTATCGTTTCAAGGAAAAAATAGGAGGTTATTGGGCCAAACATATAGTAAATAGTGATATTGAAAAAATCTATTATCTCAATGGCTATTTGAATAATAATACATCAGGTATCACTATTACTGGTAGGTTAGGTGGTTCTAAAGAACACTGGGAATGGAAGAAAAATTTAAATACCATTAAAAAAAAAGATGATGTTACTAGTTGGATATGGAGAAGTAAAATATTAAAAGGCCAACCAGCATTATATGGTCAAAAGTTCAAAAAAAAGTTCCACAGACTACATGGTCCAGCACAAGAAACCTATAGTAGCGAAGACGGTAAAATATTAAAACAAAAATGGTATATTGATAATAAACTTCATAGAGATGATGGTCCTGCAAATCTCGAATATAGTAGTACAGATGGTAGAATATTAGTACAAGAATGGTATATTAATGGTAAACTTCACCGTAAAGACGGTCCGGCAATAATACAGATAATTAATACCCCAAGAATACATGCTCAATGGGGTGTTACTACGCCTAACAGTCACGCAGAAACAATTCAACATATATGGTATAATGATAATAAGAGGCATCGAATTGGTAATCCAGCTAAAATAATTTACAAAAGTGATGGAAAAACGATGATATCACAAGATTGGTATATTAATGATAAACTTCACAGAGACGATGGCCCTGCTCAAATTACTATTAATACTAATGATGACATTGAATACATTGAACACGTGTGGTATTTTAATAATGCTGTGCATCGTACAGACGGACCAGCTAAAATGAACTACACAGGTATCGATACTATGACAAAAGTATCTGAAGTGTGGTACAATAAAGGTGTTCGACACAGAGTAAATGCTCCTGCAGAGACTCATTGGGACAAAAATGGAAATATAATACAAACCATATGGTATAAATATAATAGGATTCATCGTGATGATGGTCCTGCATATATGGTCCGTTCATACGAACCAGGTCCGGATATTTCTCATGGTATAATGGCAGAGAATTACGATGTGTGGTATGAGGAAGGAATACGACATCGAGAAGGACAACCCGCCGAAATATGGTATAACTCTAAAGGTAAAATTATTAGAGAACTGTGGAGAGATAATGATGAAAAACATCGTGAAGACGGACCTGCTGATTTATGGTATGATGATGATGGTAAAGTAATTAAGGAAATTTGGGCAATAAGTGATAATAAACATAGAATTGGTTTACCTGCCGAAATATGGACAGACCGTGTAACAGGCGTTACAACTGTAGAAGGCTGGTATATTGATGGTGTAAAACACAGGAAAAGTGGCCCTGCTTTAACACGAAGAACATACGATGGTAGATTACTAGAAATGCGTTGGATTACAGATGGTATTATAAAGGATATGCATACAAGTGAACAGATCGTTAATCCAGTAGAAGACATAGAATATTCTAAAGGTAAGCATTTTGAACAATATTACCATATGTCTCTTATGGAATGGAATGAATCAGAATATGACAAGGAATCAGAATATTACGACTCAGATTCTTCAGGTTATTAATTTAAATTTTCCATTGCCGTGAATTCATTATATTATATACAACAAATTTAATCTGTTGAATATAATTTCAAAATGTTCGATACAGATAGAATATATGGAAAAATTAAAATGTTTAAATAGAATAACAAAGTCATATATTATGTCTAGATTTAACCGTGTTAAGTTTAATGAGTATAAAAGACCATTTGGCCCATGAAAGAATCTCGTGTTATAGCAGATGACTGTGCACCACCAGATGCAACATTTAAACCATTACTTGCCTATGCATTTGGTTCATTATCAACAAAGGTGTTAATAAGTAAAACTAAATACGGTTATTTTATTAGACCCAAAGAAGTTTATCCAAAATAACAATTTGAAGAGTTTTTTTATTTTGGCGCTGGAAATTATGGGTTTGATTATAACAGGACAATATTTGTTCCATTACCTAAACTTAAAGTTTAGGTAATGATAGAGCATCTTTATTCGTCTTATATTAATCAACTTGTTCATAACCATAGTTGATAAAAAACTCTGAATAAGTATTGATTGGGAGATATTTACCATCTACATAGAAAGTTTTTTCCATGGATGTAAATCCATCATCTAGATCAATTTGAACCTTTACATTATCGTTGTTATAAATGTATATTTCGTCTTTGTCGTAACCATTAATTTGACCCTTCTCCAAGAGGTAATTTATAAATTGTTGAACAGTTGCTTCATATATACAGTTTGGATTCATGAGTGGCGGTACTATCATCTATGAACACTGCACCGATCATTTTTTAAAAATGCTTTAATATCGTAACTATACAACTAGAGACCCTTACTACATTGTTATATTAAAAGATAATATCATAACACCCGTGTTCAGTCAACCATCGTGCAATGTTTTCAAGTGTTTTATATTCAAAGTCATCGATGGTCCCGCTATGAGAGCATGAACCGTCAAATGTTCTGGATAAAATATCGATACGCTCAATCTTATTATCTCTAAGAGTTATACATTTAGCCACATCTCCTGCATGATTATCCATCTTAATAAGTCTACATATATTACAATGGCATATATATTCATATACTATTTTCCCAGCGGTAAATAACATACTATTATTATGATTACATCCTATAACACATCGATATAATGGAATGGATATATCACATACATCCTTTATAAGTTTAATTGTCTTAGGACACGAAACTAAGGATATTAATTTTTGTATGTACATAGTAGTTAACTAATGTACATGGATCAATTATTTATTTAATTCTCCTTCAAATGCTTTAAAAACTAATGATAACCATAAGTATCTCTTTGATTCCTGAAAATGACCTGCTTTGATATTTATATGACTGAACAACTTATTACGAAATTCAAAGTTATAAATAACGATGTTCCAACAATTAAGCTAGAACATACTGAAACCATGACAAGCAAAGTCAATCCATCATATCATTTAAGCCATTTTCGTCATGAAAATGACATAGAACAAACTATGTATCAAATATTATCCCCACTAATGAATTTTAACATTATGAATAATAAAAATATTACTTTAAATGAAATTAATATCCTAATTAATTCAGTAGGGCGGGGAAAATACTATTATAAAACAGAAGAAGTATGGAATAAGATATTAAACTCGTCAGAACATGTTGCATATATTAGATATGATAAACATTTGAGTGCCTTCGGTAGAATAGTCGAAGATGGTGTTATGTGTATGTTTTATGATATATGTGTTCATCCTAAATATCATTCTATTGGTATAGGTACGTTATTGATGAACAATTTAATAGATAAAATTAAAAACAAAGACTATGTGTCTATTTCCATGGAAAGATAATAAAACGGTAAATAAATTTTATGAAAAATTTGGTTTTATATCATCACTTGGAATGGAACTAATAAAGTACCAAAAACACTTACCATAACACAATCTAAGCATTTTTTTGAGACATTGAATTATGATTAAATAATAAATATTAGTTTATAAGCTCTTTTTTTTGCAATTAGGTATTAAATAACAATACTTAAAACGGTCGTACATATATGTATATATATCAATGTCATATCCTTTGGTAAGCATTATAACATGTAGTTATGAACGTTCTGAGTTCCTTCCTAACCTATGTAATATGGTTAGGGTGCAAGATTATCCACATGACAAAATAGAATGGATAATAATAGATGATGGGAAAACAAGTAACGCTAACATTTTCCCGGATGTTATGGATGGTATAAAAATCAGATATATATATTTAAAGAAAAAAATACTACTTGCAAAAAAACGAGATTATTTGAATCACCTTGCAAAGGGGGTATATTTGATAAATATGGACGATGATGATTATTATCCTCCGTGCCGTGTTAGTCATGCAGTGGAAACACTACAACGAGAAAAGACAGACTTAGTCGGGAGCAGTAAAATGTATATGTATTTTGTTAAAAATCATACTATATATCAACTCGGTCCTTATAAACCTAATCATGGAACAGCAGCTACACTTGCATACACTAAAGATTATGCATCTAAAAACCTATACTATAACCCATCTGCTAAATCTAAAGGGGAGGGAAATTTTGCAGAAGAAGGCGTATTTACAGAACGATGGAGCAAACAAATAGCTCAATTAGATCCATTTAAAACTGTATTAGCTCTAAGTCATAGTGATAATACAGTTGACAAAAACATTTTTTTAGAGAAAGAGTTTGGTCACATTGGAACAACTATTCATAAAACAGATTTTGGTTTAGACCGATTCATTAATAAACAAAAGGAGTCAAAAGTATATGATTTTTACAATAATTTAAAGTATGAATTCAAAGATAACTTATTCACTAAAAAGGTCGTTGAACAGTTGAAAATAAGTACAGATAAAAACGTTGAAGAATACAGGGAACATATGCATAAACGAATGTTTGAGGAACTACAACAAGCTAATTTATTATTATATAAACAATCTACATATGATAAATATATGAGACAAAAATTAAATAAACGAACTTGATACAACATCACTATCAAAAAAAATGATGGATATTTATTTTTAATGAGTTGTCTAGATGTTTTTAAATCAATTGTAAAAACTAAATTATCGTTTGTTAAAGGAACATCTCCGTTTGACTGGAGAGTCGCAGATTTTCGTGTAATTGCGGATAACTGTTCACCTGAGAACGCTACTTATTATCCAATTGAACAGTCGTTAGGTACAACAGCTACAAACTTACTGATAAGTGAAACAAAATACGGTTACTATGTTAAACCAACTGAACCGTATTACAAATATGAATTTGAAAAATTTTTTGGTTTTGGACGTGGAAATGCAGGATTTTATAAACAAAGAGTAATATTTGTACCTAAATAAAGTTAATTATTAGTTTTTTAGTTCATTTTTAGTATTTTATGGTACATAACTAATCCTAATAATTTAGATGTTATATCAACCGGGTCTGGATTGTCTAGACTAAGTAGTAATATGGTCTCTGCAACATCCTCTATAGACTCGAATCCAATAAATTTAGAAAGCTTTGTATTAATTATATGAGGTCTTACAAATAAATGATATATAAATACACCAACTAATGCATAGACTAAAGTTTTCATTGTATTTACAGTAAAATTTCCATTTAAAACGGCATTTGATATTATTATAATTGTTGTTTTTAATATATCCTCAGCCATAGCACTACTGATGTTCAATTTTGCTAACTGTTCCTGGAATGTATAAGTAAAGCCATTATGAGATATGACTTGATGATAGAACATTAAGGATAAAATATCATTTAACATATTTAGCTTTGTTGTAGTACCATCCTTTAGTGGCACCTGCGCAATACGTTTTAATGGAGTAGAAATTGAATATATTGACACAATACGAGATAAATCATTTGTTAATGATAATGCCTTCATTATACTTATTGAATTATATTAATGAATATATTTGGTTGTTCATTTTATTTTAAATGAACAACCAAATATATTTAATGCCGTATATTGTGCCTAGAAACAAAGAAACAAGTAAGAATGATTCCCTTAAAACATTATTTTTAAGGGAATTAGAACATAATAACTGCAAAGATACTATAGCGCCCCAGCTGGCAAAAATTATAAAACAATACATATTATGTAACAAGAGAAACAGATCTGGTAATATTGGATTTTGGTCGTTAAATTTATCTGAAGAGGCCTCTGTTGTAATGTTACATTTTACATCGGATAAAGTATTAATAAAACTTGCTAATGAATGTGGGTTTCCTAGAGGTTTTCCAATTATATGGTTTCTATCTAAATATATATATATCTATATGGTTTCCGGTCAAAATTTAGTAATGACGAAAGACAACAGGACAATACAGACGAACTCAGCATATCAAAAAAACTAGATATAATTCCAAAATTATCGGGTTTTTTAGGACAGGTTATTATATTTCCATATAATAACTTATATTATGCGATAATATGTTCAAAAAATTCAACAGGTAAAGATAACAAATATTCAACGGATGCTAACAGAATCGTTAAAAAGTGGTTAACTGAAGATCTATTAGAAACCCTTGGAAAAGACATGGTAATAATTCGGCTATATTTTTATGTAGAAAGGTGTCTAAGAATATATTTTAAGTGTATTGAGAATTTTAATATGTTCTAATTTTTGATAATATTCTTTTTTAAAAGTACCCTTATATGTCCCATTTTCCTTTAATCTTTTCAATACCATTTTAGAATTGTAAGGTAAATTGCACTCTTCATTAATCTTTGTCACATCTTCTTCAATTATTTCTAAGAATGTGTTATCGTATAATTCTTTAAGAGATGTCATGATAATATCTATCATAACATCTCTTTAGTGATTTTAATTACGAATGTTAGATATATTTTGTAATTTATACCATTCATATGTGACCTTTAAACCATTCATATGTGACCTTTAAACCTTCTTCTAAAGATAAAAGAGTATTAAATATTTCCGGGTATGTATTTTGTAACCTTTCCCAACTAACTGTTTTTTTAAAACACCCATCAGCATATTTTGTATTGAATGTCAAACTTTCCTTTTCTTTATCACCTCCTATTGTATAGGCTAAACATTTCGCCATTTCTTTTATAGTTACTTCTAAATTCGAACATATCATATGTTCAAAAGGGAAATCGTTATCATTAAGAATAGTAAGGATAATTTTAGCAAAATCAGGAGCATATAAAAATTGTCTTAATGGTTTACCTGTCCCATAGCATGAAAAATCACCTTTGTGAAATCTGTTAATTAAACCAGGAATAACATGGCTAGATTCGGGATTAAAATTATCATATGGACCATACAAATTAACAGGCGATAAACAAATATAATTCCTTCCATAGTCTTGATTGTAGTGTTTTGCTAAAGTATATAACATCCTCTTCCCGTAAGCATATCCTTCATTGGAGGGATGTGGACGTGAATAATTTACATCATCTTCAGTCATGGGAAATTTTAAGGGGTGTTGTGGGAAAATACACGAGGATAAGATAAATATACCTCTTTTAACATTGTACTTATGACATGCTTTAATAACGTTAAGATTCATTGATAAATTATCTGTTAACATTTTAGCATTTGTTTTTTGGTTTAAAAATAGACCACCAACTGCAGCAGCAAGATGAATAACTTGATCTGGATTAATATTTTTAAATAAATTATCAACACTATTATGATCAGTCAAATCACAATCTTTACGTCCTGTATGATAATAATACTCATATTTATTGTCATTCTGTAAACCAATGTTCTCACTTAAACAAGAACCCACCATACCATTACTTCCTGTAATCAAAACTTTTATTTTTTTGTCACTCATTATTTAAAAGTTTTAAATATTTTTGTGGCGAAGTTCTTTCAATGGATGACCAAACTCATGGCACACGTGTTAAAACAGAAGAGTTTGTGATAACATCTATAGGAGAGAAATTAATGCTTGATATCAATAATTGTAATAATATGGGTAGGAACCCATTAACATTCTGTGAACATCTGAATCATAAAAAACTACATCAACTATGTTTAAAATATAATATGCCGGTAACATCTATATGGTCAATAAATAATCCAAGAGTGTTTATGAATGCGTTAAAAAAACAAAGGGACACAATGACTCTTACATCATTATATAGTCTTATTAAAGACTATGATGATATTATAGATACGTATCACGGCACATGTGATCATTCTGACGTTCTTGGTGATGTATTAGAGGGATTAGTTATTTGGACTGATGATAAAATAATAAAATTAAAATTACCGGAATATACACATAGAACTTTTTGTTACCGTTCATGGATAAATAAGTTTAAACCAGCTGAATATGCCTTTCGTTCTAGTAACATTAACAATTTTATAGAGCATCTTGATACTTATTTAAAATACTGGGTGGTAACAAATGAAGGAAGAGATTATTGGAAACAGAAAATATTAATGCAACTATTAACATTAAATAATAATAATAAATTAATACCAATTTTAAATACAGACGACCTTGTAAAAAATCATATAATAATAGCCGAAACTACAGATATTGATATTAATACTGATATTGATACGGTCTATAATAATTTTATGGACTCGTTTAAGTCTTCTAAACAACTTCATATCAATATTGTTGTATTTCTGGGACCTATCGGAGTTGGTAAATCATCGCGAGCAAAACAATTATGTGAAAATAACCCTATATTCGAACATATAGATGGCGATATTCTTGGTCATTCTTTACAAGAAGTATTGCAAATGAAACAGGAACGTAATCCATATACAAAATCATGTTTAATAAAATGCATTCTAAATAAACATATTCCTGTTATTTCTACTGGTGAGGGCGCATTAACAGGTATAAATGAAACGATTGAATCAATCACAGGGTTAATACCTAAAATGCATCTTTTTTTGCCATGTGAACAACACTTATTGAATAAATTTTATAAAGAATGGGATATATCAGATATTATTACAGAACGGGTCCATAATAAAATTTGGAGCTGTCCTCCAGTAATTAAGTTATCTGATTTTATTAAACAAATTGCATCACTATCAACCAAGAATGTTAAATTTGCTACACAATTTACAAAAACATGTAATAAAGTATATACTTTTCCAATTATTACTAATTATACGACAGATATTAAATGTTTAGATTGGATACCGAAATTATCAATAACTAATACAGTTATTGATAATATAAAAATTTATTCACGACAATTAAGATTAATGACAAAGGTATTTAATTTAGATAATACATTTTATATGGGACATATTACAATATTTTTTTCAAAAACAAGAAAAAAAATCAATATTGATTGGTTTAACAATTTATTGACACTGTGCGGCGAGTATAACGGAACTAAATATAACACAGTGAATTGGGAATTTATCCATGTTCCACTAAATACCGACATAACAAGATTAGATCCTGACGCTACACATATCACTATACGTTCAGAGAAACACTATCCATATGATATGCGTAGCGCATGTAAGCAAATAAATGATAAGAAAAATACTATTATATTACCGACAAAGAAAAATTCTAATATTGATTATAAAATAGAACAAATTACATCTAAACAAGTAAAAGTATTTATGATTGATTAATTATGGGAGTTAATGGGTAAGTAACATTTTCTACAATCACCTCTATCAGTGACAGGTGTGTAGGAGACACACTTATTAGAATTAAATGCAATATTATCTAGATGTTTTCCAAACCATACACTCGTTTTACGTGATAACCCCTTATTTAGATTTTTATCTTTGGGTTCGATTCCACTAGCTTTCATTGTATCAAGTTCTTCTTTTATTATATCATTATAAATCCATTTAATAAATTTACCAATGTCTCTTATGGTAATATGCGTTTCTGACATTTCATTCAATGCTTCAACTCCTTGTATCATTCTATTTTCGGTCACTGTCGTTTCTATGAATTCAATAATATTTTTGCATTTTTCTACATCAATTGGTACAGTTGATAGTGTTTTTACTTTGGTTACTGAATGTTTTTCTCCCTTTACCTTAAATAGTAGTCTGTGTATTTTTTTATCCCATGGACTTGTAAAATGCCCTTCCCATACTATACCTTCTCCAATTCCCTCAATTCCAAAATATTTTCCTACAGGACACATGTTTTCCACTTCATTTGTTAATTCAGCAAGTTCGTTTTGAATAATGCCTAATTCTGGTTGTTTGAAAGTAATTTTTTTTACCCAAGTTCCAAATTCATAAATACTATATATTTTACTTTCATTATCTGCTTTAATCTTAATAGAACTATCAGGTAACCATCTTTTAACAGTGTCTCCATTCTTATCAAGTTCATCTTTTACATATACACATCCAAAAACTACATATATCTTTGTTTTTAATTTTGCCACTGCAACACTTGATTGTATACCATTTCCACACCATTCTCCGTATATAATCATCTGATGTTCATCAGATTCTGGAGGATAATTTGTATGAATATCTTTCATAATTAATTTAATTGCGTCACTATGTGTGTTTACATATGCAGCGAATTGATAATTATCTTTTGTCACACTAATAGTACTATTACGTGACTGGGGACACAATGATGATGTGGGGTCGAGATCCCATCTAATACCTGCATTACATCCATGTATTTTTACAGTTCCTGTAAATTCAATAGATGGTACATCTGAATCAGATGAATGTTTTAGTACCGTTGTAACTGTATTACGAAATTGTTTTATTGATGGGAATGAAGAGAACTTAGTCATTATACTAATTTTACTTTTCAATTTTTATTGTTGTAAAAATTGATTCCATTGCTGTGAGTACACATGACCCCTCGCGTAATCATTGATGGATGTAGTTATAATTATTATCGTGTTACAGCAAGTTTGGCTTGGTATAAATATAGTAATCCAGAACCACCGACACTACAAAATACTGACTTTTTAACATCGTTAATGAGTCAATATCATAAACATATTAATAAAATTAGTAAAATAACAGGTGTATTACCAAACAATATGACGATTGTTAGAGATTGTCCCATAGAAAAAATATGGCGTCGTAAACATTATCCAAAGTATAAACAAAAAAGGTTGAACCGTTCTGGTATATCAAATAATGTAGGGATGTTTATAAAACATATTAATAAACATTTGAATATGTATCAAAAAGTAATACGTATTGATGAAGCAGAAGCTGATGATGTAATCGCTATATTGGTTCGTTTCTATCTAGAAACAACGGATGATGACATTATTATTATTGCGAATGACTCGGATTATACACAGTTATTGTGTTGGGATTCCAGTCGAGTTAAAATATTTAATCCCAAAAAAATGGACTGGGTACAAAGGGACACGTATAGTCTATCTTCTAAAATTAGTAAAGGTGATTCAACGGACGAAATACCATCCGCATCAAATATTGTAGAAATATTACGAAACAAACAACTTGTTGATCTTACCTATGTTCCAAGATATATACAAGACCGTGTTTTACAATGTTTAGATTATAGTAATAACATTCCTCATTATTATAAACCGTTAAACTTTCAGTTAGGTTTATGTTGTATGCATACAGTTCTATGTGCATATACACCTAAAGTATTTTGTTCAAGGACTGCTATAATTCAAACAATTGAAAAAACAGGTATCAGTTTAATCACAAGCGATAAAGCTCTTATTAAACGAGCATTATGTATTACAAAAAAGGAAAGTACTCCAATTTATTGGATTTCACCAGAATTTTATAATACTGATGAAAATATGGATATATACAATATTTTAAAAAAACATCAAAGCGAAATGAAAGAGCATTGTATGAGCATAGTACTTGATAGAGCAAGAGATAACTGCAAGGATCTTTTAAAGTTAATTAAACATGCTGCCGAAGTTGACGGAACACGTGTTATGAGAATGTCAAGTGATCTATTTCCTCATAAAAGTAATAGTAGAACTCCTGATTATTCTTTAGAACAGTTTCATGAGTTACTAGAAGAGGCTGGTAATCTGACGCGTAGGTATAAAATGCGTTTAACCTTTCATCCCGGACAATATAATGTAGTTGGAACACCACATAAAGATAAATTCCACAATACATGTTTGGATCTAGACTGGCATGCTGAAGTCTTAGATATAATGGGATGTGATCAAGATTCGACTATGGTAGTTCATGCTGGAGGGATGTATGGTGACAAAAACGCAACTATACATAGATGGGCTGAACAATTTTTTCAGTTACCGGACCGCGTACAACGTAGATTAGTTCTTGAAAATTGTGAAAAATGTTTTAATATTGAGGATTGTCTAAAAGTATCAGAGTTAATATATGAGAGTAATGGTCTTGGTATTCCTGTAGTATTTGATACTCATCACTATGACTGCTATAATATAATGCATCCAAAGGATATTATGAAACCAGCTATTGAATATATGTCTCCTGTTCTTACTACATGGAATAGGAGACATATGAAACCCTTGTTTCATATATCAGAACAACGCGAGGGGTCTAGAACTGGAGCTCATAGCGATCTTATTAAGAAAATTCCAGACTACTTATTTTCAATTAAACAGCCATTTGATTTAATGGTTGAAGCCAAATTTAAGGACTTAGCCATCAATAAACTATATACTATTTATCCTGATTTATCACCTAAAATAATCAATGATATCAAACCTATTAAACCTATCAAACCTATCAAACCTATTAAACCCATCAAACCCATCAAACCTATCAAACCTATCAAACCTATTAAAGCTATCAAACCCATCAAACCTATTAAACCCATCAAACCCATCAAACCCATCAAATCTCTGAAAAATTGAACGGTCAAAAAATATAATGGAACAACTAGAACTATTTACATTTTATAAAAAGCACTGAATAATTGGAACAGATTGTGGGTATTGTCCAGACAATGGTGCACTAATTATTCAGTGCTTTTTATAAAAGACTCAGATGTCTTGCTAAAGCATTGTGGGTATGAGTCTCTCGGGACATGGCCACCACTATATACTGCAGAAGTAGTTTATGAAGACATTAAAATAACAACATCTGATCGTAAGATATTGGATGTTGTTAACAAACATAAGCAGAGGAAGGCGATAATTGATAAAATTAGTAAAAGTAGAGGGTCTGAAGCTCATGGCTGGATTGCAACAATATGTTTACAAGAACATGCTACAACACATTATATAAAGAAAGCTTGTACAACTGGATTGCCAGGTCTTAAGGATAAACCAATCAAAACATACTCTTGTATAAAAAAACATACACATAAAAAATATGATACAGTTGTACAATATAGTATGTTTTGGCCTCAACCAGAAGTACTTCTTCAACTTTTATGGATGACCGATAAATTTAAATTTGGCGTACCTACTATTCCACATTGTCATGGAAACGACCAGCTATATTTGTTAAAATACATAATATGTACTTTGTGATTGCAAATACAAAGTACAAAGTACATATTATATATTTAATTTATGTTTACCACATGTGTAGGTCCAATATACGGGCGAAATATATCTGTAACATTAGTCCCAATAACTAATGTTATTTTAGGATGTCCCATAATAATACGTTCTATAATATCAGTACTTAGCCCATAGCAATTTAAACCATCCACAGAGTAGATTATATCTCCTTCGTTTAGTAATTTACAGGTTGTCTCAACTATATATGGGTATGTAGCATCTTCATCAGATTGTACAGAGAAGCCAAATTTACCAGTATCATTCACATTAAGTGTAATCTCGTGAATATAGTGTGTATATTTTATTGTTAAAAATAAAATAGGTGTCAATTTATTTCATTTACTTCGTCAACACATTCAAGTACATCATTTCTACTGTCATCTGTTATCATATTCCATACAAACCCACCTCGTGTCATTTGTTGAGGTTTTTTTTCTAATATTTCAAGTGCTGTTTCATTAACATATTCATATAGATCTTGTATGGTACTCTTGCTATCAATTTCAAATTTGTCTTTATTTGCATCGTACAATAATTTTGTTTTACTATTAACTTTAAATCGAGGTTTAATAGTAACTGTAAGATTTATTGTACTATCTTTATTTTGTGCTAAATGTGTAATGAATCGGGTGTATGGAGTAGACCTTTTGGTTTTACTCCCTGTTAATTCATACAATTTAAGTATTTCTAATACTATAGAAGTCTTCATATTTTTTACATTATCAGTTCCATCATCATCAATAGTTCCTTCTTTCACGTCATATTGATCTAATACACTAGTAATTATATCATATACTGTATCATGTTCAAATTTAGCCATTGATAGTATAATCCATCAATATATTAAAACTAGATAATTTCATTTTTTAAAGACACTAATTTAAATTAATACATAATAAAAAAAAAATTGATCACTTCTGAGAAGTAATGTCATCAAAAGCAATTGGAATCGATCTTGGAACTACTAACAGCTGTGTAGCTGTATTTGTACAGGGTAAAGTTGAAATCTTGGCGAGTGAACAAGGAGAATATACTACTCCGTCATATGTAGGATATACGGATACTGAAAGACTAGTTGGAGCTAGCGCCAAAAATCAGGTAGCTAAAAATCCATCTAATACTATTTTTGATTCGAAAAGGTTAATTGGACGCAATTATGATGAACCTTCAGTACAATCTGATATGAAACATTGGCCTTTTAAGGTAGAAAAGGACCCATCTTCAGGTAAATGCAAAATTATTGTAGAGCATCAAGGAAAAGAAAAGAGTATGCATCCTGAAGAAGTATCTTCGATTATTCTCTCAAATATGAAAGATATTGCTGAAAAATATCTTGGTCACTCAGTCACTGATGCAGTTATTACTGTTCCTGCATACTTTAATGATTCACAACGTAAATCTACAAAAGACGCGGGTATCATTTCAGGATTGAATGTTCTGAGAATTATTAGCGAACCTACTGCCGCCGCAATGGCATATGGATTTGAGAAATGCGATACAGCTAAAAATATTCTTGTATTTGACCTGGGAGGTGGGACTTTCGATGTCTCTGTTCTTAACATTGACGACGGAGTTTTTGATGTAAAATCTACAGCAGGTGATACCCATCTGGGTGGTGAAGATTTTGATAATATTCTAGTAGACCATTTCTGTAATGATATTAAACGCAAACACAAAAAAGATATAACGGGTAATAACCGTGCATTGAGGAGATTACGTACAGCATGTGAGAAGGCTAAGAGAACATTGAGTGCGACCACACAGACAACTGTGGAGATTGATGCATTGTTTGACGGAATAGATTATACTCTTAAGCTAACACGTGCCAGATTTGAAGAGCTATGTGCTGCAATCTTTAGAAAATGTTTGGTTCCTGTAGAAAAGGCTCTACTTGATGCAGGTCTTGACAAATCTATGATTGATGATGTAGTTATGGTTGGTGGTTCGACTCGTATCCCTAAAATCCAAAGCCTTCTAAAGGCTTTTTTTAATGATAAAGAACTCAATCATAGTGTTAATCCAGACGAAGCTGTTGCATATGGAGCAGCAGTACAAGCAGCTATTCTAAGTGGGGTAGAACATACCTCTATTGAAAATAAACTAATCCTGGATGTAACTCCACTAACTCTTGGAGTTGAAGCACAAGGATGTGTAATGGCACCTCTTATTGCTCGTAATACTACAATTCCAGCAAAACAATCTGAAACGTTTACTACGGGCACAGACAATCAGAAATCAGTTCATATTAAAGTATATGAAGGAGAGCGAAAGATGACAAAAGATAATAACATGCTGGGAACTTTTATGCTAGACGAGCTTCCTGATGCAAGGGCAGGGCAACTTCAAATTGAAATTACTTATGATATTAATGCTGATGGGATTATGACTGTATCAGCAGTGGAAAAAACTTCAGGCCATAAAAATGAGATTAAAATCGAAAATGATTCGTCTAGACTAAAGCCAGAAGATATTGAGCGACTTATTAAAGAGGCGGAAGAAAATAAGGAAGCTGACCAGATTATCTATGACAAAATCCAAAGCAAAAATCAACTTGAGTCAACACTTAACTCATTCCAGGAGCAGTATGAAGGCAACGAAGAAATTCAGAAACTAACACAAGATACAAAGACATGGTTGGAGGAGAACAACGACGAAGTGGCAAGTGTATATGATGATAAAATTAAAGAAATTACAGAACAAGTAAAGACATTGGCTCCTCCTCCACCTATTCCAGATACAGTTCCAGATACAGTTCCAGATTCATCTGGACAAGAAAATGAGTCTACTATCGAGGATGTTGATTAAACATATTGATTAAACATATTGATTAAACATATTTATTAAACATATTGATTAAACATATTTATTAAACATATTTATTAAACATATTTATTAAACATATTTATTAATATTTTAATTGACTTTGTGAAATGAACCTAGAACCAATGTGGATAAGCAGTGCTGGCAAAGAAACTATAAATAAATCATACCAATATTGACTCATTGGTAAATATTTTAATAAAAAAAATGGTGCTTTCAATTGGGGAATTAATCCAATTATTATATATGTACCGGTTGCTACAACACTTGTGAAAACAGCAGAGAACATAGATACCTCTAGCTTTGTTAAATACGGTGTATTATTGTCAATGTTCTTGAGTTGAAAATTCATAAGTCCAGTGAAACTTAAATGTAACAATAGGAATAAACAACTAAGATAAATAACATGATTTGCAATTCCTATTCCATGTAACATAGCTTTCAGTGCTATGGCTTCAATTAGTATTAATGGAAATACTAATAAATCAGATATCATATAATATAAATAATATTTAAATCATCTTATTTTAGGAAAAATAAGATGATTTAAAACCTCTTAGTAAAAAACAAAGATAAATAATTTTAACAATGTTTTATTAGATAAGCTATTTACGATATTTTTATCGGATATCTAACCGTTAATTAACACATGTTTATTTTCCATTAAAATATAAGGCCCTTTCATAATTATAATTACATGACTCACATAATGCATTCAATGGATCAGTATCGCCGTATGGAATAATATTACCGCACCATGACGGTCCCATTTGTTCAGCAGTACATGTTTGCAATTTACAGTTATTACGAGGACATAAAAATAACATATGTTCACATATTTTTTTTGAGGCCATGTTTTCACAAAGTAAACTCCCTCACCATCTGCACGTTGAGGTGGGTCAATATCGTCAGGTATCCGTAATGTACATTCAGGACATACGGATATTGTTTTTGTTCCCTTATACCAATTTCCATCAACAATGAAAATACCAGTAAAATCATGACTTATGCCATCATTTAGATAATATATATTTTCTATAATTGCGAGAGTACTTATATCATCATCACATATTTTACTAAAATTATAACCAATATTATCAAAATACTTCCAGACACTTTCCAAATTTGTTTTATTTGTTTGACTTAAATTTATTAAGTCTATATGGCTCAACAAATCAAATATATTTTTAAGTAAATCTTTAATTAAATAATCACCTACAATATCCTTTCGAGTATTAATATCAATTATAATAGGTGGTTTTTTAGTGGGCTATTTTAAATCCTTTTTATAAATTTTGCGCACCCTTTGCAAACAATATTACCTTTTTTTATATTGGCAGTACTGATCCTAATAAGAGGATCCCCGCAGTTATGATAATAACAATCTGATGTTGAACAGAATTCCCAATAGTTCTGTGACTTCTTACAATGAGCACAATTTCCACGTACACAACCATATCCCTGACATCCTGCAGGGTTAATCTCATAATTATAAGGAGGTTGTTCACAACCGTAGTTATTGGGTACATCTACGACTTTTCTATTATGGATATAATAACCGTCAGTTACTGTATATTTTGTTTTTATTGTTGTCATCAATCTACTTTTATCATTGATCATTTTTACTGATATATACGTTAATATCTTGCAGAAACAAACAATATATATTTATTTCCGTCATATCCTTTAATCTCATATGATATGTTATATGAATCCATAGCCAATCTTCTAAGATCATCGGCACCTATAACATCATTTCCGTTCGTTAACACACCCATACATTCCAATTCTAATAATTTTACTCTTATACTCTCTGTAACATTACTGGATACCTCTTCTCCAATAACATTATGTATTGTGCCATCACGCTCAAAATATGCCCCATGTATCAAACTATGGTATGTAATGTAATGTTCCTCTGGATCCAAAAGTTCCATTTCACTAAGACTTTCTCCTTTCATCTTTATTAATCCATCTAATAATTTAGTAACATATACCTCGTCATCCATACCAAGTATTACCTCTAGTGCCTCTGTTACATCCTCAGAAGAATTGAATCCCATACTTAATTCGTTTATTGTATGCTCTGGGGCGGAATGATAAAACACATGTGTTATCTCTGGTTTTTGCATTCCCTGCCACATTGATAATATATTTTTCCATCTTTTTGAACTCATATCTAATCCAAGTACTTTCGGATCTGTTAAATTCATTATAATTTCAACATCTGATTTTTTTCCATATATACTGGGGAATAAAATCATTTTTTTTCAATAGCTCAAATTATGTACGATATGCAAGTCCACCTAATCCACTCATTATACGCAGAATATTATAATTTGTAGCATACACCCTTATATGTGTTGATGAACCACGAAAATTACTTGCAACTACGTTATTAGCTGCGGTAATATTATGATTTATTCCTGTAGATACAGTGATATTTAATTTAGCATCATGTAAACGTGAGAAATTGCAAGTTCCACTTGGTTGATGTTCTTCCGGGTTTATAGAAAATGAATATACATTAATTCCCGGACTACGAGGAGCACTTGTATGTCTAGCGACAGGTACATATTTATTAAAGTAAGTACCGCTTTGTGTAGAAAAACGTTGATTCCCATTAAATATTAATGTCGCTGATATACATGGATTTTCACTGCGTGTTGGTTTAGTATAACTATTAGAAGTAGCTGCCTGTAAATTACGTGAAGATGTAGAAGTAGTATATGCGGTAACAGTATCAATATCATAACTTATTTTCCCCAGATTATCAAGATCCAATATATTAGTAGTTAAATGACGGTAATTTAATGCTGACCTATCAGTATAATTACTCCATTGCACGTGTCCTCCAGACACAGCACTGGAATATTGACATACCCATACTAGTTCTTTAACAGGGTGTTCAAAAGGCAAATCAATGGAAACAGTACGTGTATTTACACTATCACCTGCTATCAATGTTGTATTACTACATTGTACTTGTTCTATTAAATATTCATGTGATATTTGTGCAAATCTTCTTCTTTCCTCAGTATCCAGTAAAATGTAATCGATCCACAAAGACGTACCTGTTAGATCGTCTAAATCATCAAATGTAGACGCTAGATATCCAGTATTATTTAAAGAATCATAATTAACATCAAAACTTGATATGAGTTCTTCTGCAGTTCTAAACTTAATAGTAATTTTAACCTCGCAATATTGCAATGCGATCAATGGTAGTGCAAGACCAATATTACGACAGAACCAAAATTGTAATGGTATATAAATAGTCCGTCCGGTTATCGGATTTTCAGATAAATCCCTATCTCTTTGCAATCCACTATTTAAACCTAATGGACCATATGGATCTTGTCCAATCATTTCCCTATAACCCTTTTGTTGTCCAACAGTTAAAGTTAATTGTGCCCAAATTTCCATCCAATCACCATATTGGCGATCAATACGCTGTCCACTCATCTCTAAGTCTATATAATGTATAAGATGATGCCCTACATCATCAGTCCACCTAACATAATAGTCTGTATTATCAGTACTTGATGTTGGTAAATCAGGTAAAGTTGTTTGAATATATGCGCCCGCAATGAGATCTCCATCTTTAGATATTATACTTGTAACACTTTTTCCAAATCCTGGAGCTGATTGAAAACTTTGTTCTGTTGATTGTATTGCAAAGTTAGTGTGTCTGCGATATATTGTTTTAAAGTAAGTTATTAATGGGTTTCCTGTCAAATAAATGTCTTGAGCTCCATAGGCTACAAGTTGCAATAATCCACCTGTCATTATACAATAACAATACATAAAATAGCATTATTGAACATTAAAATAGCATCGAATATATAACAATAATTATAGATGTTATAAGTTCAAATATCCAAACTAATATGTCTAAAGGTAACATAATTGTCATTATATATATAATGATCAAAAAAATGATGTAGGTATAATTGATAATGAGTAATCAGAAAAGATTTAATAATAAAGATAAGATGAGTATAAATGACTTCTCTTCACGTACATATACGAAACCTGTAGAAAAGGATGTATCCGTTCCACATAAACTCGGACTACGTTCACGTATGGCAAACAATCGCCCATCATCGTATGCCAGACCAAGTAATGACAGACAACGTAATGACAGACAACGACATAAGACACAACGGACTAATACATTCTTTAGTAAAAATATGACAAATACGATTGAAAAAAGTGAAGTTGTTGTACCTGATACATCTGATACCTCTCTTTTTCCTGCGATTGGATCTTCTGATAAGATTACAAATGAACAATCTAACATGACTAATGTTGGTGTATGGGCGGATGGTATCAATACCATTATAGCTGCCAAGGATTTACCAATCCCTAAAATTGTAAAAACCTATAAAAAACGTGATATTTATAGCGATGATGAATATAACTATGACGAAGACGGAGACGGTTATGAAGATTATGAAGTTTATGAAAGCCATAACGATGTTCCTGGTGAAGGTGCAGAAAAACAAGTTATTGATGATATTGATGATGAATGGTCAGAACTTTAAATATAGATACATTTTTGTTAAATGATGTTAATTAACAAACATATATATAACCTTATAGATTAAACTTATCGAATAACCTTATGTACCAATGGCTCAAATGGTATCAAATCAAACGTAACTATTTCTCCCAGAGGAAAGAATACGGTATCCACATCAAATAATTTTTTGACGCTTTTTAATATATTTATCTATAATAGTTCCAGTCTTGATACGCATTTCTTTTAACAATATATCTGTTAGTTTCTTTACTATATGTACGTCACGTTTATCATTTTTTGTTACATATATCAGTAATTTTCGTAACATTGTCACAGATTTCTTTTTATCGACAGTACTTTGAACAAATGTACCTTTTTTTTACGAAAATCAGACGCACTTGAACGGACCTCATTATTAGATTGGCTAGGTCCGGTGTTGATGGAACTGATGTCTCTTCAAGTGGCTCTGTTGGATGATTATGCCACATCGTTTCATAATCAGGAATTTCTTTGGCTTCAATAGTATTTTGGGCTCCTGCAATTAATGATATAGATTCAAATTCACCACCTAATTTATAATCCATCAAACCACCATACTCTCTGTCGAGATCAGGCAACACACTAAACATATTTTGTATATGTGTTGGTATTGTTACTGTAACATGACCATCCTTACGTACTTTAGTGACTTTAATTGTAGTAGGTAATTTGGGTTTAATGGGTTTACCTGGTAAACCAGGGAGCGCAGGTTTAGAAGATTTAGCAGATATATGATTGCATATGTCTTTAATAAGCACACTTCTTTTCATTGATTTAACGTTAATATCCGGTTTAACAGAAGATAAATACACCTTTAGTTCTGGTAAATTCATACCTCCATTTGCTTTTGTTGCACCACTACATGCTTTTTCTATTCTAATATCCATTACACTTTGTTGAAATATTTGTATAATGAATTATACAAATATTTGGATAAGGTTTGAATTGTTCTATCTAATATTTCTAACACCAAAGTTTATAAAAGCCATAACTATGTTTCTTGTCAAGGTAAAGAAGAACAAGATAATAATATTAAAGATGATGGTCAGAACTTTAATAAATAATTTTAATATAGATATATGTCTCAACGGATTTCGCAAAATGAATTACAGGACTTACGTACAGATGTGATGAACATACTCAGTAAACTAGACACTATGAAATACCGTATAAATAGTGGGGATCATAGACTATTAGTCAATAATTTTCAGTATACCATTTCAACCTTAAATAATATGTCAAATACTTTGACAGTGGAATTATCAGATCCTTATAATAGTGGTCACTTAAACTATACTCCAAGTAAATCTGCAGGTAAACATCTTAAGTATAATAAGGATGGTACCTCGAATATTATAGATGAATCTGAATTTCATACTACTGGTGACGGATGGGAAAAACAGTTTAACGATAGTCAAATGATAAATCCTCCATGTTATATTGTTCCTCCTCAAAATATTAATAGCATACCAAAGATACGCAAAACATCAGAATTTCATCGTATTGCAGAATTAACAGAAAGACCCGAAGGATATAGAAATTATTAAATAATCTTATCTAATAACCTTATGAACCAATGGTTCGAAGGGTATCAAATCAAAGGTAACTAGTTCTCCAAAGGGAAAGAACACGGTGTCTACATCAAATAATTTTTTCACACTTTTTATATATTTCTCCGTAATAGTTCCAGTCTTGATACTATGTAGTTCTATAGTAAATACATCGGTTATTTTATCTACTATATGTACGCTACGCTTATCCTTTTTATGTACATCTGCCATTAATTGTTCGAATAATATTCGAGATTTTTTTTTATCTACAGTACTTTGAACAAACGTACCTTTTTTTACGAAAATCAGACTAACTTGAACTGTCCTACTGATTAAATTGGCAATATCAGGTATTGAAGGAAGTGAAACTCCAGATGACTCTGTTGGATGATTGTGCCACATAGTTTCATAATCAGGAATTTCTTTGGCTTCAATAGTATTTTGGGCTCCTGATATCAATGATATTGATTCGAATTTACCATTTAAGTTATAATCAATCAATCCACCATACTCTCTGTCAAGATCTGGTAACATACTAAACATATTCTGCATATGTGTTGGTATTGTTACAGTAACATGACCATCCTTACGTACGTTGGTTACTTTTATAGTAGTAGGTAATTTTGTTTTAACGGGTTTAACGGGTTTAACTGGTTTAACTAGTTTAACTGGTTTAATGGATTTAACTGGTTTAACTGGTTTTGATCTAACTTGTTTACATATATATCCAATAATATCATTTCTGTTCATTAATTTAACATTTAAAGCAGGTAACAAAGATGATAAATACTGTCTTAGTTCCTTTATATTCATACCACCATTTGCACGTGTTGCTCCATTACATGCTCTATCTATTCTAATGTCCATTATATACATTTGTAATAAAATAATTATCTATAATTGATTTTTAGACTTTGGTATAATTATTGGTGTACATTTTTTCATTAATTTAAAATCATCGTTAAGACTGTCATAGAATTTTGTATTTGGTATTCTACGTATATCCCCCTTAGCTCTTTCTATCTGATATTTATGTATAATATTTGTAGTGTATATTATCTTTTTATTTTTGTTGTAATTTAATTTAACTGACTTAAGATATTTAATATCCTGTTCAGTAAGTGTGTAATTTTCGTCATGTGTTATACAGTAATTATGATACATAAATAATAATAGAGATGGATCATATTTAATATGCGTTATATTTAGAAATATGAAAACTAAAGTGTTAGTAATGAGTAAAAAATTTGTAGATTATTACACTTTATTGGATGTGAAACGTGAATCAACTAAAGAACAAATTAAAGAGGCGTTCATGACACAAGCTCTCAAATGGCATCCAGAAAAGGCCGAAAATGACGAAGACAAGAAACTGCATACAAAAATTTATGCAGATCTTCAACAGGCTTATAAGGTTTTAAGTAATGATGAAACACGTAAAATGTATAAGGATTCACAACAAAATACAATTGACGACTTTAGAACACAAAAAAGAGATGTAGGTTACCAAAAATCAGATAAATATTCATCTAAGACAGGTACTGGTATTAAATTTGATAGTAGCGTCTTCTCTGATGCATTTAATAATACTCGAAACAAAGAGGATTTGCAAGCATTAAATCAGTTCCATAATTCAATTAATAATGATGTGGTAACTGACCAAGACATCCAATCATTAATAAAACAACGTGAAACAGAAAGAGACCTGCTTGAATCTAATACGGTCAGCTTATATAATAATGAAAAGTTTAATAATAATACGTTTAATCAAGCATTTGATTTTCAAAAGGCACAACAGGCATCAACATCTTTACAGGAAATAAATAATGTACAGGGTATGTTTAGTAGCGGAGGATTAATGGAAGACGATGGTATGGCAGGTTTAGGAATGTCGAATGGTATGGACTTTTTATCAAATCAATCAATGGATAATATTGTTAATGGAGTTGGATTTAATCCATCCAGTGGATTTAATATGGAACAATTTAATAATACAGATATTCCATATGGTTCTGAACCAATATTAAGTTCAAATGACATTGCTGACCGTATGTTAGCTGTTCAAGAAGACCGTGTAAGATTAGCTAATATAGATAGAAAACAATTTTCTACGGAAGCTAGTGAAATTGAAAAGATGTATTCTGGATTATTTGTTCCAAGAGATGTGGAGGGCTTAGATGCTCCTGCTAAATTGTCGGTAAAACCAGAAGCGGGCGACGAAGGAGAAACTGAAGAAAAACAAACAAATATACCTAAAACAATAGCGCTGAAAAAAATTAATTGATTGATTTATTAATAAGTTTTGTAGTATCAGATGCTTCCTTTACACAGAGGAGATCGCTGGTTCAAACCTGTTATGATAATTAGGTAATATTGTCCCTGTGGCAGGGGGGACAATATATAACATTAGTGAGTTAATAGCTCTTGTCCCTTCAAATCCGTATACTACCTTATTTTGTTGTTTTATAAATAAACAACAAAATAATGCAATAATACTTTAATAAAAAAGCCAGTTCTCTAAGATTGTGTTCCAGTGTTTCATTCCTGGTTGGTCTAATTTGTCATAATTCATCTAGAGATTGGCTTTGTTTGAAAGTAATTGGTTTATTTTTGCAATGTGTCCAAATATGAAAAAGATCAAGAACATGCAATACATACAGTGGAATTAACAAGAAATATTCGTATAACATATAGAGAACCCGTAATTCATAGTCTCGGGATACGATTAATGCAGAAATGATTAATACAGATACACGTAATGCAGAAATGAATAATAATTGTCCTATTATACACCGTAAATGACACTATTGAATCATTTTTACAATATTATAATATTGTATAAAGTTAATTAACTTTATTTTATTACTTTGTATAAAAATATGTCTTCTTATCTTTGTTACTCGATAAATATTCGGGTATGACTTCTTATCTTTTTTACTTAATAAATATTCGGGTATGACTTCTTATCTTTTTTTACCAGATAAATATTCTGGGTATGACTCTTTGTCTATTGTTCCGAGTCCTGTATCAAATTCATTAACATCTAACTGTGTTACATAATGTATAATTTCTAAGGTAAATGAATGATCGACCTTATTAAAGTCAACCGCTATTCCTCTATCATCAACCCACTCTATATTCAAAGAATCTAACTTATCTAACGAATTTAAAAATATCAATGGATTATCTACGTATGTATTATATGATATTTCTCCAACAGCAACATTTAGTTGTATCTTTGCAAAAATATCATTATCGTTGAAACTTGTAACATTATTAAATTGATGTATATGATTTATGGCCTTTAGTCCTTTTAATACTAAATATATATACGAGTTACCTAAACTTGGATACTGGTACGGACGATAGTTATTCATCACATTATGTGCTGTACTAGATAAATTTATATTAGTGGCATAAATAGCAGATAATGAAGCAGAGTTTTCTACTTGGTCTCTATCAAATATATCATTATTTATACTATCTTCATTTAATACTGTATGTATTCCAAAATTAACTAGATTAGTTAATTCGGTAGTATATCTGTCATCTGCATCATTGCTAATTTCATATGGCCATGGGAATCCTAACATGTACCATAAATCATGGGAATAATTTTTCACAGTTCCTGGTGTTTTTCCTAAGGATGCCCCAATAACGCCAGGATCTGGTATATCAGAAACATCTGATAACTGAGAATAAAATTTAAGATGAAACTCCAGTTCTGGTCGTTGACATGTAATTTTAACATGTCCATTATTACGGTTCCATGTTATAATAAATAACTTACCGTAATTTTTCACGGTTAGATCTTTAACTGTTGCATTTATTATTGTTTCCATATGTGTTATTAATGATTCCATTGTGTAATTTCCAATTTCTAGTTTAATTAGAATAAAATTAAAAATAGTTTTAGTTGTATCTAAACTCAATGGAACAGGTAAGTCGTTATTTATTCCTGTGACTGCTTTTTTTCGTATAGTCAAAGTAATTATATTATTTCTTTCTGTTATATTATTTACTGTATTTGGAATTTCCGTACTGAGTAATCTTATAGATTTCACATGATTTATAACATTGTGTAATGTTATTGTATAATCATTAGGATATTGTTTATCATATACTATTTTTTTTATTTTAGTATCATTTTCACCTGTATTTCCAGTAAAATAAAATGGACGCCAAAAGTTATTGGGATTGTACGCTGCACCAGACATAACAAAGGCATTTAATCGACTGGCCATAGACTCAAAGTCTGCCATTCCTGTATTGGTCAACGATACACTAGTAATCAAATCAATTAGAGAATCATTTATAAGTAATACAGAGGAAACAGATATAGCTTTTGAGGATATAGTATTTTCAGATATTATATTCCTAACAATTTCTCTACAACGTGCTTCATCGCTGCCAATAACAGATACTGTAAGATTATTTTCCTCTGCATAATCTTGGTAAGTGCGAACACTACGAGAAGAACCTAAATCTATAGCCAATTGATACAATTCTGCAAATTCGGTATAACTATCTGCTACAATACAATTAATAAACTCATCTGCTGCAGTGAGTTCAGATTCAGTAAAAAAGTTACGTTGATTACTATTAATATTCAATACTGTTCTGTGTTCTTTTATTAAACCTCTATTCAATAAAGGTTTTGCCTCACCTGTTTCGGTAATAACCTTATTTGTTTTTAATGTATCATGATCTAACAAATAAGAGTCTTGTGGTACCGAAAGTAGTCTTTGTTCTTGCTTGGACTTTAGTTTATGTTGTCTTAAATCTTCTGTCATACCATAACCAGCATTAATTGTTGGATCACTTATGAACTTGTTTTGATATAATAATTCATCGTTATCCATGATATTATATTCTATACGATAATGTCTAGAATATAACATAAAAATGATGTTAATTTAGTAAACAATGTCAAGTGTAAATATTAACATTGAAGATATTGAAGATATTGAGTTAACTGAACCATTATGTTCGTTAACCAGTGATGAATTGCGCAATTACATTAAATTTAAATGTCTTAATATTGTATTTTTGACACCATGTCCATATACATTTATAATATTACTTGCTCTTTCTGTTAACCTATCACTAAATTATAATGATACTGAGTTAACCGCTTATGTATGGTTAGTTGTACAAGCTATTCTTATAGTTATATCATATATAACTAGTTATGTATTTGATAATATTACATATATTAAATCAATTCATTGGAAAATATTACATTGCAATATTATTGCAGTAATATCTCATCTATTTATAGGTATTTCATTATTGGGTCTCTTTACAAAAAATGATATATTAAGTAGATTTTGTTTGGGATTTGTGGCATTTTCAAGTCTCCGTTTAGTTATATTATGGGCATTTTATCGTATAAGTCCAATAGCATTGGTAGGTTTGCCTGTAATAGACTATATCCGCAATATTGAAAGACATTGGAATTATGAAACGGTATCTTTTCAGAATCATTCAAATGAAACCTCTGAATGTGTTATATGTATGGATGAACTTGAAAATGAACAAAACGTTGCTCAATTATCGTGTAATCATCATTATCATATTAAATGTATAAATACATGGCTGAGACATCAACAAGCATGCCCATTGTGCCGTAGTATAGTAACCGAAATATAATAATATTATAATATATATGGCAAAAAATCTCAAGACTATGAATTATTTGATTTGATAGAACAAAATCCTGAAGAGAACTTAAAGTACATAATTTCTGATAATATGGAAACGGAAAAAGAAAGACGTATACTTCTATGATGATACAATAGAAAACGTGAATACGGCTATTCATAACGGATATAGTAATAGTTATTTAGTAACTATTCCATTATGCATCTATCCATTATGAATCTAAATAAAATTGAAATCTATTTTATATTATATGCAAATCTTTATTAAAACACTTACTGGTAAAACTATAACTATTGAAGCTGAACCGTCTGAAACCGTCCAAGCTATTAAAGCTAAAATCCAAGAAAAAGAAGGAATCCCGCCTGACCAACAGCGGTTAATTTTTGCAGGTAAACAGCTAGAAGATGATAGAACTTTAAATGACTATAATATTCAAAAGGAAAGCACTTTACACCTTGTTTTACGTCTATAATACCCTTAAAAAGGAGTCGGAATGAAAACAAAAAATGTTCGTTGTATTTATTATACATTAATAAGGAATGAAAATAAAAAAATGTTCTTTATGCAGGTGAAGTAAAGGATCTTGTTACAGGATTTTCTGAAGACAACCGTAGTACCGATGGTCATTGTATTGTCATCAGTGTAAAGAATGCAGAAAAGATACGTAAATGCAATATGATAAAACCTGATGATAAATATGACTGTAAATCATCCGCATTGGCTGATTTACAGTTATATTGTAAACCATGTCAAAAATTAGACAAACAATAATGGAAGTGAAAACTATAGGATTACTTTGATGGAGTAGCTTGTGAAATTATTACAAAGTTAAATATTTATTTATTTATAAAGTTATTTACTGAAATTTATCACGACACTCGTCTGTTAACAAGTCCCAAAAAATAAACGATGCTCTTATTGCAAGATTTGATAAAACCTTATGATGACTTAGAGTACATAACTTAGTAGTAGTAAGTATTTCATTCAAACTAACAGAGTCACGTCCTAAAAAAGATGATAATATAGAGTAATTTACCCTAAAATCATGTTCTCTAACTGAATCTGGACTATAACTAACTGTTGGTTTCAAATCAACTTGACATATTTCAGAATCTGATACATTTGCTTTAATTAGAGCTCTTAAAAATGATGAATAGAGGCCCGGTTTGCCTTTTATCTCAGCACTCCCACCGCCGCTGGTTTTTGTTTTCTTTAATGAAAAACTATGTTTTAGTGACCTATTTTTTGATGAACAAATGGATGGCCTGTTCACATTGACTAAAGAATGCTCTTTTTTGTCATCTGGAAATGAATGAACCCTACACCGACTGACTTTAATAGGAAGTTGAACTATAGAACACTCGTCCTCGTCTGGTTCATCCATACCCAGTCGGTTACGCGCTATCAGTGCCCGTTGAGCTAAAGATAAATGATGTGAACGACAGTTAATAAATACATGTAAAGAGTCAACATGGTCTGTAGAAGGATTTCGGGGGTCTCTATGACACACCTTGTCAGTATAGGAAAATTTATATGATTGCGAAGCCATTGTACATCTACATGTATCAGATTATGGTAGGGGGACAGAGCTTCATTTTGTGCGGGGTAGTGCATGTCCAGTGTAAATACTTTAGGTTTGATTATAAGGCCTGTTGTACTTACCTTTTTTTATCAAAGCTAAATAAACAATTATTTAAATGTTAGAAAAATATTAACTATGTATAAGTATATGAGTCTCGATAGATTTGATATGTCATTACTTTCAGAGCCATGTAGGATCCAAATATTGGCAAAAAGGGGAGGTGGTGCAGCAATTGTATGCAAAAAAATTATACAATATAAAAACATCAATACTACTGTTATTTCACCAACAGACCAATATATTAAATTTTATTCGCAATTCCTCCCAAGTAAAAACATTCACTGGACATTCGATTCAAAGTATCTTGAATATTGCACCGACATTAAACATCTATTTGTATTAGAACAATTAGCATCTACCTCGTTATATCAAAATAAAGACATACAGGACATAATTTATAATGGACAATTCAATAATAAATCAATCATCATGCTTACACAATATATGATTAATACAGGTATATTAATGGATTATATATTCATGCACATGAAAAGTCTTAGTAAATTAGAGCTATCTAATTTATATAAAGACCATTTATATACTTATTTTTCTGATATTTCTAATTTAAATGATTTTATAAAAAATAGTAAGGAGGATTATTTGGTTATCAGTTATAAAACTAAAAAGGTATATATATATGACAGTAAAAAAAGCATTCATCTTAAAAAATTCGATATGAATACATTAAACAACAGTAAAATTATTAATATAATTGCTCCTAATACTTATGGGAAATCTAATGTATGCAAGAACATAATTCAACATTGTAAAAGTCATTGTACTGTCGTAGCTCCAGACAAAAAGGAGTTTTATAGCGAATTTATACCAGAATCCGATATTAAGTTAATATATAATAATATATATTTAAAGAATGAGCCAAATATGCTTGTATTGGATAGTCTCGTTAATATTACTTTAACTAAAAGGACAGCATTACGAAGAACATTATTAAAAGATGCAACACATACCTGTTCTGTAGTTATTGCTGAAACAGTTCCAACAATATTTCGTTATATTGCAATGTGTCAAAATGTAGAGTACACATTTTTCTCAACAAATAGCAATTCAAAAATAAAAGAGTCCGTACACAAATATTTGGGCAAATATATTGAAGATTATAAATTATTTGAAATATTATGTAAACAATACGACTATCTTGTGTTTTCCAATTTTCCTCAAAGTGATAAAATAGAAGACCGTATATTCTGGTACAGAACAGAACCCGAAAAAAATACATGCGAAAAAAGTAAACCATTCCAATTAAAGAAATTTAATATGTCATTATTAACTGAAAGTAATGGATTAATTAATATAGTTGCCCCGTCTAGTTCTGGTAAATCAACTATATGTAAAGATATTTTGTTGATAAAAGATATACAATGTACTGTAATATCTACTGTTGAACAATATATTGGGTTGTATAAAAATTTAAAGAATGTAACTGTATATGAAGACTATAAACCAGAGTATATTGCCAATAACAAATTAGTTATATTGGATGAAACGAATTTTTCAAAAATATCAAATAGTAATATTAGTGACCTTATAAATAACAACAATTCTCAGATTGTTGTTACTGAACAGTATCCAAGGTTACTTAATTACAAAGCTTCACAAAATATGATAGAATATATGTTTGTGTCAAATAATAATAGTATTCAAAGGAAAAAAAAGATATATAAATATTTAAATTGTTCTTTATTAAATAGTTTTGATGAATTTAAAAACTTGTTTCAGTCTTGTGATAGGTATACATATTTGGTATTTGCCAACTTTGTACAAAGTGATAAAATAGAAGACTGTATATTTTGGTATAAATCCAAAACATTCGATAAAATAGATACTGAATCAATCGATATTGATTTAATACCAAATGAAACATCTTGCACAGAACCAATAGATAACAGTGTTTCATGTGAAACCACAAATTATTTTAGTTTTCCATGGTTAGGTACTAAACCTGAAACAGTAAAAGATGAACCTGAAACAGTAAAAGATGAACCTGAAACAGTAAAAGATGAACCTGAAACAGTAAAAGATGAACCTGCAACAATAAAAGATGAACCTGCAACAGTAAAAGATGAACCTGAAACAATAAAAGATGAACCTGAAACACTAAAAGATGAACCTGCAACAATAAAAGATGAACCTGCAACAGTAAAAGATGAACCTGAAACAATAAAAGATGAACCTGCAACAGTAAAAGATGAACCTGCAACAGTAAAAGATGAACCTGCAACAGTAAAAGATGAAGCTGAAACAGTAAAAGATGAAGCTGAAACAGTAAAAGATGAACCTGAAACAGTAAAAGATGAATGGGAAACAATAAAAGAAGAACTTGTAAAAGACACGGATGTAACAAGAGGCTATTTTAGTTTTCTGTGGTTTGGTAGGTCGGTTTCAACTGCAATAAAGGATGATGCAATAAAGGATGATGCAATAAAGGATGAAACAGTAAAGGATGAAACAGTAAAGGATGAAACAGTAAAGGATGAAACAGTAAAGGACGATGAAATAAAGGATGATGCATTAAAGGATGATGCAATAAAGGATGATGCAATAAAGGATGATGCAATAAAGGATGATGCAATAAAGGATGATGCAATAAAGGATGAAACAGTAAAGGATGAAACAGTAAAGGATGATGCAATAAAGGATGATGCAATAAAGGATGATGTAATAAAGGATGATGTAATAAAGGATGAAACAGTAAAGGATGATACCGTAATCGATGAAAAAACATCTAATTATAGCTATTTTAACCCATTCTCATGGTAATAAAATATAGTTCATCCATACTTTAAAATAAACTTCTATTGAATTTAATGAGTTTATATAACAATCTAATGTTTGTATATATAATGTTACTTATATGCATTTATATAAGTAAACCACAATATGGACCTAAACTAATAGATATTTAGAAATATCAACCCAGTTAAAATATATTTTAATTAAAAAAAAGGAACAATACTATATCATAGTTCATTGAACCCAATTTCAGATGACGCTGATGAATTAATCCAAATAATGGTATCGGGACCTCATCTTACACCTGATAATAATAATGTTATATATAACGATGATATCACTGTAACAGAAGACAGAAAATTAATTAATTTTATTAAACCTGATGGACATGGTACAATTTTGCCATCATTAAATTTAGGTACAGATATGTTATCTTATTTAAGGAAAAATAATATTGCAGGTTATATTGACTTGGATGGCTACAGTATGTTTAAATTTTATATTGATTATAAATACTATACTATTGCCTACATTAAAAAATATAGTGATGCTGTATGGGTCGAAAGTGTAAAAATGGACTGACATTGTATGATGTAAAAGTTCAAACTGATGAAATTTGTAAACTTGCGGTTCAACAAAATGGATATGCATTACAATATGTAAAACGACAAACGGATAAAATTTGTAAACTTGCACTTAAAGATAGTGGATGTATATTACAGTATGTAAGGGAACAAACTGATGAAATCTGTAAACTTGCTGTTCAAAAAAATGGACGGGCATTAGAATATGTAAAGAAACAAACTGATGAAATTTGTAAACTTGCCCTTCAACAAGATGAAAATGCATTACAATATGTAAAAACAAACTTTCTCTTCCATAAATAATCTGACCTAATGCCTTGCTTTTCTTCGAAACTGTTCATATAATGATTTATTTTCGACAGGTAATAAAGACGTTTATGACAAGTTCTATCTATACAAACTCCTGCTTCAACAAAATTAAAAATTGAACATGGTGCACCACTTAATGACAGACACTTTTAATTCAGACAAATTCATTACATATGTTAAAAATCTTAAAGATACCTGTTCAACCCAAAAGACACAGCTGGATAATCTATAAAAAGAGAATAAAGGTCTAAGGACAGCGGCACTATTTCGCACAGAACCATACCGTACACAATACAAGCCACTCATGGAATCATTGAACAGTATATCAGAATTTCCATTCGTTTCTGATGAGGCTGTTAAAGAAATGAAGTATCTTTTGGCTCCTATTAATGATCTCAAACCTCATGCCGTCAAAACCCTTGCTTTTGTTCGAAACTGTTCATATGATGATTTATTTGATACATGTGATACATGTAATAAAGACGCTTATGACAAGTTCTATGGAAACAGATTCTGTATTAACTATATTGAAGTATATATGTGTTATTACAGTTAAATAATCATATAAGTGGGTTATATGTTGTAGTAAAGATACATCATATTTGACAAGGCTGTACTAATAGTAAATATGGCAGATTAATAATTTAACAATATCATTATGATGTTTAGTATGTGTTATATGTACACATATATATTGTTTTATATATCTGCTTTGGCCACAGTATCTAACATTATGTTTACATTATGCTTACAATATTTTATGACCAAAGTAGCAGGCAACTCGTAATGAATAATTGTTTAAAGCGTTAACATCTGCAGCTAAAAACACGTTAACTAGCTCTTCGTCATTACCACTACAAGTCCGTATTAACAACTAATTATTGTCTTTAGTGATATCACCATTATAATCTTTATAAGGAGTTTGTATAGACCTTTGAATGCATCAGGCGACTCTCTTTCCAGCAGAATTTTAATAGTTTTTTCATCCCAATCTAATTTAATTGTCTTTAATAATATTATTAAAGACAATTGAAATTATCAGGTATTTTTCATTAAAGTACCTTCAATATTATGTCTAAGTGAAAAAAAGAAATTAATCAATCCATTTAACATACTACGTCAAAATGAATTAATCAAAATATCTAGATATATAAATTTAAGCTTCATAATCACATCCATATTGATTCAAGGACATAGAAGCCATTATCTTCATCCATTTTTTCTTTGTTAAATTCGAATAAAATAAACTTATATGTCATAAATCACATTTAAATTTGTTACTGAGTATATTGAAATTCAAGTACTTCGTTATTACTTGTATTGTCCCCAATATATGGTTGTTCAAATTCTTGAGTTTCAGCAATAATTTGTTGGTGTTCTATGGTTTCATGAACTAGTGGTAAAGAAACTGATTGTTCTTGAAGGGTTTCGGGGGCCTCTGGTAAATTTGCAGTATTAGATAATTGTTCTTGTGTAAAGGAAGTGTCTTCATTTAATTGATTAGAAACATGGTCGATAGATGACATCATAGATTGGATACGTTTTTGTAATTTTTTTCTTCCTTTGGTATGGACAGCTTGTTCTGGAGCTTGAGGTCGGTATTGAATTTCCTTTCTAGCTTGTACGGAGGCTTGCGACCGTTGCTGTATTTCATTTATAGATTGTGTTTCTTTATAAGAAGCCTGGTTACGAGCCTCATCATTAAGTTGTTTATGTGTTTTTTCTGATAGGGTTTCTTTTGGAGGGGGTCGAACAACGGCAGGAATATTATATTGCTTACTTTTTACAGAAGGTGTTGTTAAATTTTTAACAGACTGTGATTTTACAGTTAATCGAGTAACTAAAAGTTTTAAAAATTCATTAATATGTTCTTCTGAATCTAAGATATGATTTTCCAAATATTTATTGATGAGTGTTTGTTTATCATAGTTATAATATTCAGAATACTGCTTTGTAACATCATCTAATGAAGGGTTAAGAGGAGTATTTACAAGTGGCAAACAATGTTTGTCATCGTCTTTAATTTCCTTTGATGTCTTAAATACAAGTTCTTTATCTAGTTGTGGAGATAGAGTTGCCACAACTGTACCTAGTACCCGTTCAGTAAAGTCATTGACAGATATTAAACTGTTACCATTACCCATTACATCATGTGTTCTGAAATATCTAATACATATTAAATGAAATAGATAAAAATTGATAATAATATTAACCTTAATGTCATTATCATCAATCATTTCAAAAGATATTATTAAAAAAAAATGTCACCCAATGTGTTTTTATCTTAAATGGACAGATGATGGCTGCAAAGATAGGAAAAAATATGTAGCACAATGGACAAACATTGACTCTATTGACAGTAAACTTATCAAATGGAAATGTCGTGTCAATTTTAAGGATATTGGTGAAATAACTCTTGCAACAGACTATGTTACAAAAGATCCTTTTGTTCTTTTAAAGGAAAATCCATATAATAACACGAGTTATCTAAAATCACATTTACAAAAATCAATAAGACGTGGCAATGTTAACAAATCATTAAAAACAGCCTTGCATTTTTATGATAATAATGCAAATGATTTTTTGCGACGGTTATGTATTATTGCTATCGAAGATGCACTTCCTCTTGAAGGATTTAGTACTATTGTATGGTTTATGTCAGCATATAGTAAAAATTATAACATTTCTGAAAGTCATATGGGTTGGATTCTTGGATATGTGCATGATTTAGCTAAATGTCAATATTATGAACAAATGGATAAAAAATTAGCACAGAAAAAAAACAAAAATATACGCAATCTACGGTTATATCAGCTTCCACAAGATGGAAAAGATTTATGTTACTCAATTATGTTTAGACAAGGGTACGGCGGCATGAGATCTGACAAGGCAATGTGTCTTAATGCAACAATGTTATGGTCCATGAGATATTCAACAAATTCACGGTTTCTGCAGCTATTAGATAGAAAACATATATTCATGACACCACCTACAACTGATCTACTGAAAAATGAATGGTTTTCAGCCGCTATTGATTTTCATTGTTACACCGGAATAATAGACTATTTATGGGAACGAAATGATGAATTTGATCAAGAACAAATAAAAAATGCTATATGGCATTGCAGTTCATGTATTACAAACAAAAAAAATATAGCAACTGATATAGGACAAAGAGATTGGTCAAATGAAAAACATATAGCTGTATGGAATGTAATTAAAAAAGATTTTATGGGAATTTCTAAATTTATGATACTTAAGAATTCTTAACTTTATTATCAACTCCTAATAAAAATCGTTTTGTCTCTATTAGAAAATCATGGCTCTTTGTACCATTACGTGGTTTTTCAAGAATCCATGGTTCTTTTGAATACGCTAGATTTAGGTTATAAAATTGTCCTTCATATTTTCACCTCTATATAAATCTATACCTGTCCATAGTTCCAGCTCTTCAATTGTGGGACGAGTATTCAATCTAGTATCACTCCAATATTGATCGATTAAATAATATGTTTGAACATTATCTTTAAATATATCACAACAGCTTTGATGGACTCCATATATACGTTCATTCTCTAAAGCTAATACATGTTTTATCTTGAGTATTATACCGTATTCCAATTTGCACAGGATCATTAGGAGGTCCCATTAATGTTCCGTCTGGATACAATGCACGACTCTGTGTCATCCAGAGAGCCTCTGGTCGTCTCCTAAACTCACATTTATCCATCCAAGGCACAGGAGGGGAACAAATATCGATACTTGTATCTAATAGGGGCAATGCACATAGTTCACACAAGTAGTCTCCGTAAATATAATATATAATGTAGTTTATTTACAATACATGTAAGTTTAATATGTCTATTAAATTTACAATTTATTATATATTTTCATGATCTGGTATATTGTTCCATTTCAATAATATTATATTTGACATCACATCATCTGTCTTATAAAACAACATCAAACCATAAAATTATAATTTAACAAAGTCTTTTTTTATTATTTGCTAATGACTGTGATAAAAATGTATTCATATTTACTATGGATTTATCCATTTTATCCACAGCTACAATAGCGCAATTCCTCGCCACAACCACGACAATATGGATCACTATGTATAGTATGTATTCGTTTTTTTATATATTTAATTAAGTCCCAAGCTCTATTACGATCGGCCCCTGGAGACACTGTATAATCAGAATTAAATATTTCACTAGTTTTTATAACATTATTGATGTTTTCTTTATGCGGGGCAGCATCAATCACATCTCTATAGAATACTCTTTCTAAATGTGTTGTCATTAACACATAAACTTAAATCATATTTTAAATTTATTCCTTATAACCTGTCTGATATTAATGGGAATTTTTCATTTTGTATAGTTAATTCATTTGACAAAGATTAGATAAAATTTACAATGTTCATTTTTTTAAGTGTAACTTATGTAACTTATGTAGTTATGTAATCATAAAAATGATTAATCATTTAATATATCCAATGTATAATGGAAAAGTAACCCGTATATATTACAAAAACTTATTTTTTCACACAGGTCATATTAAAACCATGTTAGATAATGAAAGATTTGCTAAAAAACATAATGGAATATGCTATGCTATAGTAGATGATAGACAGGATAATGGTATAAAGCATATTAAAGATGATTTTGATTATATTGGTCTTAAACATATTAAAGTAATTAGTGTTAATGCTTACTACAAAGATATTATGGATTATACCCGAACATTAATTAAAAAAGGTGATATTTATTTATGTAGATGCAATATCGTTGAATATGATCCTTCTGTTATTATGAACTATATAAAAAAACCCACACAACATTTTCAACTGAGATTGAAGTGCAGTTTATCTGACAATGATCCAAGTATAGGATATACATATGAAGATAAAGGAAAATTAAGGTTAACCCTAATTTTTGACTACATTATAAAAATTCTTGATAAATTATTAGGTGTAACTGATATTATTATTACTTCATCTATTGATACATGTGATGTAAAAGATGAGAATATAGCCACGTTTTTTGATAGTACAATTAATCATCATAGATTGGATACATATACTATAGAAAATTTTAAGTATTCTAAAAGAGGATGGAACGCCATAGAGGAAGCTAACCCATATCTTTTAACATTTAAAGGCTTATGTGCACGACACATACCCTCAATCGTATTAAAAGCTTTTTATATGCATGCATGTCAGATGGGTAAAGTAAATATTAAGTATTTATCAACACTGTTAAATACATATTTATATATGAATAGTAAAAAGGTTTATGGTATTATTAATCCTGTAAAGGTAATAATTGATAATTGGAGAGATAAACAAACTGAATATATATGCACCTCAATACGCGGTGTTACCGAATATCATCCAATGTGTGGGACTTTTTATGTATCCAACTCTGACATTGGAATGGATAGACTTGTTAATGTCGGTCGACATATTTATTTGAATTCAAATCTTAATTTATTATGTACAGAAATACAACATAGTGAACATTGTACACCTATAATACATACTACAGATATAACTAATATAAATACAAATACAAAATATAATCGCTCTATTAATTGGATATCTTCATCATGGGATAGTGACCCATGTAAAGTAAGATTTTATTTATATAATTGGTTTTACACAGGATATAACGAATTGTTAAAACCTGACATTATTGATGGGTATATAGACCATAATGTTTTTTCTGATGTTGAACAAATATATTATATTCAAGGGCAAGGATATTTTGTATACGACAGAAATTTATCGGTATCCAATGGCATTCCTACATTTCTTCGAATATGTAAATAAATAAATAAATATATTTATTATGATATATGAATATAGTTTTAGATCTGGATGAGACATTAGTCTCCGTATCTTCTAAACCCTATAAATCATATGACTTTTCATTTGAACTAGGAACATTTAAGTATTATGCAAAAAAGAGACCGAACTTAACATTATTTCTGCGGTATATATTTAAATACTTTAATACTGTAAATGTATGGACAGCCGCTACTCGGCCTTATGCTGAACAAATTTTAAATAATATTTTAAATAAAACACAGTTACTAAAGTTAAATTACTTTTTAACACGTGAAGATTTATTAATCACCAAAAATGGTGATATTTCCAAACCATTGCAGAAAATTTTTAAGTCCCCATCAAATAAAAAAGGTCTACGACCAAACAATACTATTATGATAGATGATAAAAAAAGTGCAGTTATAAATAATTTAGGAAATGCTATTATTGTACCTGTGTTTAAAGGTAGTACCAAAGATATCGCCTTAGCTAAATTAATGATTGTTCTTGACGGTATTTTAAAATATGGACCAGAGATGTCTTTATGTAAATATAAAAAAGAATTTACACTTAATGAATTAACAAAATTATAGTCAATGTATATGTTTTAATTGTTAGTAATGTTATTCATTGATGTTCATTGGTTTATTCAATAATTCAACTAATAAACATATGAATATATTCCAACTTTATGGCCTTTGTATACGAATAGTACATTAAAAGATATTAAAGAACCTCTTTTAATAAATATAAAAAAGGAAAACCTATAGTAAGTCCAATGTTAATAGGTAACTGGGAAACCCACAAAAATATGAACACGAAGGATTTTAGATAAATATCAACTAAGTTTATTGAAAAAATAAACTTAGTTGAAAAATAATATTATAGCGTGGTTACATAGAATTATAGTTTAGAATAAGCATTATGTTAATTTTTACTTTTTTTAAATGAAACCAGACATCATCAGTTTATAATGTTTACAATTACGAAACAATGATCCTTTCAAGAGATAATTATTTCCATTTACGTTTATGTAAACTTGCTGTTAACCAAAATGGATTTGGATGAGAATATGTAAAGGGGCAAACTGACGAAATATGTAAACTTGTTGTAAAAGAATGCAAAGGCACATTACACTACCTTAAGAATAAATCAGATGAAAGCTGTCAACTGGCAGCCCGACAAACTGCATAAAAAAATCAAACTGATGAAATTTGTAAACTTGCCAATCGACAACATAAATAACAATGTAATTACATTGTTATAATTACATTGTTATAATTACATTGTTATAATTACATTGTTATAACTTTGTAATAACAAAGTAAAGATTATCGATATCTAGTGAAATTTGATAGTATTATATTATCCAATTCATAATATAATTTTTGTTAATTTAAAAACTAAAGTAACAAAGAACTTTTTAAAGCCACCTGCAGGAATTGAACCTGCCTAATCTCGTGCTTAAAACGAGCCCTCACACCAGCCAGGCCAGATGGCAAATATATGTTATATTAGGATGTAAGACAGACTTTATTGTCTTACTTTAAAGCCACCTGCAGGAATTGAACCTGCCTAATCTCGTGCTTAAAACGAGCCCTCACACCAGCCAGGCCAGATGGCAAATATATGTTATTTTAGGATGTAAGACAGACTTTATTGTCTTACTTTAAAGCCGCCTACAGGAATTGAACCTGCCTAATCTCGTGCTTAAAACGAGACCTCACACCAGCCAGGCCAGATGGCAAATATATGTTATCTTAGGATGTAAGACAGANTTTATTGTCTTACTTTAAAGCCACCTGCAGGAATTGAACCTGCCTAATCTCGTGCTTAAAACGAGCCCTCACACCAGCCAGGCCAGATGGCAAATATTGTCTGCGAATCATACATATGTATGTTCTTAATACATATCTATTATAATATGTATTTGACGATTATACTTGAGACAAATCGTGCAAGAACAAAAATTTTCAATTTTTTGATGGGAAAAAATCAATTAATTCATTAAATAAACATTATAATGTTATTAACTGAATTTTATTAACTGAATTTTATTAACTGAATTTATTAACTGAATTTTATTAACTGAATTTATTAACTGAATTTATTAACTGAATTTATTAACTGAATTTTATTGCAACTATAATTGATACAAAGGCACCTAAATATATTAACGGTAATCTATTGTATGATTTTCCTTGTGATATTAATGACGCACCTCGTATCACATATTTCATTGTGGGCATTATTGCCCTTTTAATAAAAGAGGGTGTCCCATATATTGAGGAATATCCATATATTATCAATATTACTATAAAAATGGCTATTAATACAGTAGTAGCGATTCCCCTTCTATTTTTAACAACTATGTCAACTGATTCGCAACTGATTGCCTCAGATACCTTATTAGCCTTATCATATACAGCTTCTGTTGCTTTTACTAAAGTATCTATATCGTTCTTTGTTTCGTTTACTTGTTTAGACATTTTCTGTTTAATTTCTTTTAATGGTGTATCTGTTGCAGGACAAGTACATTGTTTGCCTGATTCTGTTAAACTTCTATATGGTCTACCTTCAATTTGAGCTTTCGCTTGTAATGCCTTGGCAAAGGTTCCTGCCAAATCACGATTGTTACGTAACAACATCTTATAAAATTCCTTGCGAGGTAGACTATAGTATCGAGCGTATGAATTACGCAATTTTTTAAGAAATACTTCAATTGCTCTATTAATATATAATTTTCTGGCATATTTTGCTTTAATACGGTAACGTTGATATGGTAATGTTATATATTTACGCAATGGTTTAGTATAATATTCTTCGCGTGCCCAATGATATTTACGTAAATATTTGAGTTTTTCATAATATATGGGACGATCTACGTATCTGCGTCTCCATGTCGTAAAATATTTAGAAAAATTCGGAGTTTTACAGTGCCATCCAGTTACTGTACGAATGTACCACTTACATCCCAATTTTCCTTGTATAAGTGCAGTAAAATATTGATACATAGCTACAAACCATCCCCATAAAGCTTTACCTACATATGGCCAAAATCTATACATAAACCATAAGACATACGCTATCACAAACGGAGGAAGAATAAATTGAATAAAAAACATAACAAATGGCAAAACCGCAACAGATATTAATAAATCGCGAATACCTGAATTTTCTAATGAATATGGATTACCTTTAAAAAAGGCAGCATAATCAGAAAGAGATTTAACCTCCATATTTACTTTAGCTAACTCTGCAACATTAAATGCTGTTGCCGGGAGTTTAGATGCCTTCATAAACTGTTTATTATTAAAACCCGGTAAGGTTGAACCAGTTATATATGGCCAAGTATAATATAAGATAACACATAATACTATTAGTAATAGTATTTCCGCTAAAAATGTTATATCTGGTCGTGTGTTTTTCCATGGAAGTTTTAAGTATTTTGCGTTTAAGGTTTTTCTCATCTTGATAAATTTTTTCTTAGTTTTATTTTTTATATTCTTTACTGTATTTGTGTGTTTATGTCCTGTATCCTTTACTGATTTAACTTTAGAAGTCAGTTTCGAATTAATGTTATCTAAGACTGATTTATGATGTTTTTTTATCTTATCACGTGCTTTGCACGCGGCACCTATTTCAGTCATATATAGTTATTAATATTATAAATTATAAATTAAATCGTAAAAAATACTACATTAAATCACAATATTAATTTTATTAGATAAGAACCATATTAATACTTAATATTATATAGATTATAATATATGTCTTCTATTATAGTTAAACAAATATGTTGTATAGATGATACTCAATATGCAAATAGAATGCTGGGATGTGAAGATGCTTCCCATCCCAGCAGCAGGTGTATTAGCATGTATAGGTGACTGGTGTCCTGGAGGAAAGAAGTTCTTTCAAGATAGTTTGGATGGTGTAGTACGTATTTATTATAATAGTAAAAAATTCGAACCAAATACATAAATTATACAGATGATAGGCAATTCAGATAATTATATATCGGACCATAATGGTGTAAATATAATTATTGATGCAACAAGTCCAGATAAACAACATGCAAAATTTAATATAATAACACATAATTTGGAAGGATTATGTTATAGAAACGTTCCAGCTAAAGATATTCGTTTTATTCAGGTGGTCAATAATTTATGTACATACTTTGAACCCTATATTAATATTGTTCCAATATTAATATTGCAGGAATTAGCGTTACAGCTACATAAAAAAGATATAGATAAACAATCTAGAGTATTACAAAATAATATGGAATTAATATTAGACAAATTGTCGCCGATTAATTCTAACCTAACAGCTACATCTGAGAGTTATACTGGTTGTATGATATATGATACTACTGTATGGGAATGTATTGATTTTATTTCTATAAATAGAATAGGATCACCGAAATATAGTAATGGATATTTAATGAAATTTTTAGCCTGTCCATTACTTCATTTATGGATTATTAATATTCATTTAAAAGCATATGGAGCAACAATGAAAACACAAGCACAAATAAACGGTTATCATATTAATGAACTGACAAATATTATTGATACTGTTATGACACGCAACAAAGATGAATATCCTATATATTTATGTGGTGATTTTAATAATGGTACAGAAAAATCATTATTGGTAATGGAATCACTTAATCTTATACCTCATTCATATAAAGTTTATCTTGATAAAAAATGATTTGATAATGACAATTAATGGTTAGTAATTATACTTTATTTATAAGTTGTGTAATGGGAACAATGTATATTTATAGAAAAAATATAACATTTAAAGTTTTGCTTGCTGTGTCTGATATAATAGATATATGGTATGATTTAAAGTATTCATATTGGATAAAAAAAGAAGACAATGAAGATAAAGATAAAGATAAAGTATTATCCGAAATAGTTTCCGAACTATGCACTGATTACTATATAGCTTATAAATGGTATGGAACAGTATATTATACTATGGACAAAGTTCCACCTGTTCTTGACGGTAATGAATATATCAACGAAGATAATTCAGATATCACTATTACTTTAATATATGATGATGGTACAAAACTACTATTATCAGATAATACACATAAAACACTTATAAGATTATTGTCAGGTCCCAATCAAGATTTTTCTATATCTATGAAACCAACTCTAAAAGACCTAAAAAACATAATATTTAATGAATATCATAATAAATTGCATAAAATAATTTATACAAATAGTAATTATGAAGAGTTTACATTCGTGGACTAATGGCGCCATAATTATATTTGAAATATAATTATAGAATGAGTTAAAAAGTAAGTCTATTGTTAAAGGAATATCGTATTAGGACTAATACATAGGGGTAATAAAGGAAAATTAATTTATTCAACAGTAACTACTTTTGCCAAAAAATTTGACATGTCTGGATTTATAGCAATTTCATATGCTAGTAATTGTAGAGGTATTATGCATAATAAATCTGCATAAATATTATTCTTAGAAACAACAATTAAATTTTTTTAGGTCCGTTTTTTTATCAGTAATAAAAATTATCTCGGCATATCTACATTTTAGTTCTTTATATATTTTCAATTTTGCTATAAAATTCATTATCTATTCCTATTAGAATTACAGGAAAACCTTTTTCTATAAGAGCCAATGGTCCATGTTTTAAACTACTAGAAGAGTAGCCTTCTCCATGAATATAACTAATTTCTTTAATTTTTAAAGCACCTTCTTTTGCTACAGCCTCGGATTTACCTTTTCCTAGGACAAACGTACTTTGTTTATTGGTAAATAAGTTACAAACATTTTTTTATTATTATGTGTTATTAATAGTATTTGTAATATCATGAGATAAAGATTTTAAAGATTTTAAAGATTTTAAAGATTTTAAAGATTTTAAATATTTTAAAGATTTTAAAGATTTTAAAGATTTTATATATTCTTTTCTTAACAATGAATTAATATTGTTTAATTGCGAAAACCAAATAGAAATCATTGATAATATAATTACTTTACGTGTTAAAAATTCATTTTTCCTTAATGATACAAATGCCAGCTGAATCATATCTCTGTTTGTAATTATTTGAGGTAATCTAACATATAATTAGAGCATTTATGGTTTCCCATAATAGATGTAATACCACACATATAATCAAAATAATATTATATTGATTAACAGAAATATAAATTACTTAAATATGCTACTATTTAATTACCTAAAATGCTACTATTTAATTACCTAAAATGCTACTATTTAATTACCTAAAATGCTACTATTTAATTGGTATCATAGCTAAAACATATGCCATTGCAACTTTGTTAGAAAAATATTGTGCATTCCATATAAGTACACATGCTGATGCAATGTATGTACAAGGATACTCATAGTTAATTAAATATTGTTGATAACATATGAATGCACCATACATAATACCTGGAGCTCGTACCCATGTATTAAGAATATTATTCCATTTTTTTTCTGTTATAGGTTGTATTTTATCACATGTCACTAGATACATTAAAAAGTAGTCAATTCCACCAGGTAATCCACATGTAAAAAATAAGGAATAGTTTGCAAGTATATAATATACTGGAGTATCATAATATATTGGAAAACTCAACAGTGTCATCATTACTATATGATGTGTATAGTCAAGAATATTACATTTATAAAATAATATATGATAAATATGTAAACTATACACTAATATGGATGGGAAACTCGAACATACGACATTATCTGTAGGTAAATAATTAAATGGATATACAAATGCGTTATAGGCACACTTAGATGTACTTATGGTAACTATGACATTAATTACGGAATGTATTAGAAACCATTTTGACTTCGACGAAATGTTAATAACTGTATCAAGAAACATAATAATACACGCTGATATTAAACCAATCATTTAAATAGAATACTCAATCATTTATTTTCATTATATAGTTATATATGGAATATTGTACACGGTTACCAATGACTATTATACCAGCTGTCAGTAGAATTATAGTTGTAGGTGATATACACGGTGATTGGGCAGCGTATAAAGCATCATTGTTGGCAGCTAAAGTTATAAATTGTCATAATGATTGGATAGGAGAAGATACGCATTTGGTGCAGGTAGGAGATTTAATTGACCGTAAAAGTAGAACTGGTAAAGGAGACGAGCGTTCGGAGAGTAAAATATTGCGCCATTTATATATGTTGCAAGAAAAAGCTGCCTTGGCGGGAGGTGCTGTACATATGTTATTGGGTAATCATGAAATTATGAATGTTATGGGTGATTTTAGATATGTTAGTAAAAAAGGAGAAGACGACTTTGATGGTAAACGTAAAGAATATTTTAAGCCGGGAGGTAAGATTGCTAAACAATTAGCATGTAATACAAATTCTGTTATTAAAATTGGTTCATGGTTATTTTCTCATGCTGGCATAAAAGCAGAATTAGCTGATAAATATAGTCTGGAAGAAATTAATATGCATGTAAGGGAATATATTTTAGGAAATACAATAATGGATAAAGATCATCCGATAATGGATTTGTTTTGGCACAGAGATTTTAATAATAGTGACCAATGTGAATTAGTTCAAAAAAGTTTAACTAAATGGAAAGCTAAAAATATGGCTATTGGTCATACAGTACAAGAACATGGAATTAATGGACGTTGTAACGATAGTTTATGGAAAGTAGATATAGGATCTAGTGCAGCATTTAACCATAGAAAATGTTATATTGAAGTATTAGAGATATTAGATGATGGTGATATTATTAATGTTATTAAAGGTAATAGACCATGTAAATAATATATATATATATATAATGAATAAATATATTCAATATGGTGGTGGACAATGCTCGTTATGTGGGTCTATGGGGACGTCTAAAACAACATGTCCTTTAAATTTAAATGCAGCTAATCCAAATCCACTAAAGCATCCTAACGCGCTTACTTCTTCAATAAAACCAACAAAACCAATAAAACCAACAAAACCAATAAAACCAGTAAAATCTATAAAACCAGTAAAACCAGTAAAATCTATAAAATCAGTAAAATCTATAAAACCAGTAAAATCTATAAAATCTATAAAACCTACAATAAAACCTATAAAACCTACAATAAAACTTATAAAACCTATAAAACCAGTAAAATCTATAAAATCTATAAAACCTACAATAAAACCTATAAAACCTACAATAAAACCTATAAAACCTACTATATTAAGAACGGTATCTAAACAAACAACTTATATTCCACCAGTATTAACGAGTCCTGTAAAGTGGGGAGGATATAAAAGTACGGTTGATTTTGAGGAGTATTATAAAGAACATGGACCATATGGGTCTGAAATAAAAGAATTTTTAAAATGGAGTTTTTATACAGTAATAAATTTATATAAGAATAAACATGTTCAATATAATCATAATGAATCTACTTCTATAACTAAGATTGAAATGACACCTGGAACATTTGATATTATACCATATACGTCATTACCTGATAATGCTTTAAGTATGATGTCAGGAGACCCGTATAATAATGAAGACGAAAAAGAAGATTTTGAAGATGAAATCTTTATAAAATTAGATACATGTAAACCTAATTGTTCCAATAGTGGCATATATGAAAAATCAGAACTGTATGGCCTATTTAATATGGGACAAACCAGTTGTATGTACTGTCAAAATGATTTTAATATAATTTCACCTTCACGTCCACCTTATGGTAGTGTAGTATGCCGTATAGACCGTTCAAATATAATATCTTTGGTGTTTGATATGAAAGGCGGTATTACTAAAACAGAGGATAGTTCCGGGCGTTCAGTAATGAAACCGTATAAACAAGATATACGGATGGCATATATACCATATCATCCTCTATTTCACATTGAATGTATGTTGGGTGTATGGTTATTAATTAAAGCATTTTACGAAAGTAAATTGTATGTAATCGGACAATCAGTAACATATAAAGATTATTACGGTATTGTGTTTGGTACTATTCATACCAAAACGAATAATAAATTATCTGTAGCTCATGGTTGGGATAGAAGTCCTCTTATACATTATTTACAGGTAGGTGGTGTTTATGATCATTTAGTAAGTGAATGTAATGGAAATGAAATATTAAATCCATACCAATTTACGGAACAACGTACTAAATCAATATTTATTAGTGAATCTGATGTGTGTCGTTCTATTCTTAGATCAATTGACCCTGATATATTATCGATGATAATATTAAGTAGTAAAACAAATATAAAAAATATTCTACCGGATTCTATAAGTTCAAGTACTACATCAATGGTTAATTCTGTAATTCATGTAGTAGAATTCTTATCTGGTACTACTGGACCATTTAGTCCAATGGATATTGATAAGATAGGAGATATTATTAATGTACGTTATGGCACAAGAGCTAAACTATCAACCAAAATGGAGCATATAATGCATACACAAGGGTCATCTTTTCTAGATTATATTCATACTTTTAATTGGAATACTATGGGATATACGTATTTAATTCCTAGAATAAAAGGAGCAAAGCAAGTGGATTGGTCAAATCATAAAAACACAACATTATTAGAAGCAGCTGCTCATCATGTAAGAGATGAACCAACTACTGTACTTGGATTCCATGGACAAGTGTTACCATATACGGAGAATCCAATATTTTCTAAAAACTGGAAAGATCATACAGATGGATTTATAAAAGGATTCAGATTTTCACTGGATCCAAATGAAGCCAAGCATTTAGCTTGTATTCAAGCAGAAATGTCATTAGACCGGGACAGGGAAGAATTATCTAAGTTCTATTTTGTAGTATATGAATTACATATTAAAAATGCAAATACTCTATCTATTGGGGACAGAATTCCATATGATAGCACAGGTAATAAAGTGGATATGGTGCGTCATAATATTAAATATAACCAATTTATTGGTTATCAAACAGTAATAGATAATATAATTATAAAAAATATACATATCATGCATATACTTGATACATCATCTTCTAAAGAATACAATAGTATAGATAATAAAAAATGTATTATAACAAATCAGGAAATAGAACATTATAATATATAAATATATATGTCTAGACATTTGCACTATGGAGGAGGAAAGTGTTCATTATGTGGCTCTATGGGAGCATCTAAAAGTACATGTCCATTAAATGAAATGGCACAAAATCCCAGCTGTAAAAAACATCCAAAAGCACAACCATGTATATCCAATACATCTAGTATTGTTGTTAAACCTACAATTAAATCAATTAAATCAATTAAATCAATTAAATCAATTAAACCAATTAAACCAATTAAAATACATAAACAACCAAGTAAACCCGTTAAACCCGTTACGATACACAAACAACCAAATAAACCAGTAAACCCTGTTAAATCTATTAAACCTGTTAAACAAGTAAACCCTGTTAAGTCTATTAAACCCGTTAAACCCGTTAAAAAATCCATAACGGATTCAATTGTGACCGGATCATCAAATACTAAATTGCAACTAAAATTAGCATGTCAGGGAAAATCAAAGAGTCAGGGAGGCATGAATGGGTCAGATCTTTTTGTAGTTGCTCTCTCTCAAGGTTATACTGGAAAAGGTACTCGATCAAAAGTACTGGAATATTTATGTAAAGATATTACTGGTACAGTATCACATCTTTCATCCATTCTTCCGTCCGTTCCAAAAACAGTTCCATCATTGATTTATAATACAATGACATATCCATCCATATTTTGGGGATATTATAATAATACAACTACATATGATAAATATATACAACAACATGGTCCGTATCATGCAGATATTGAAGAATTTTTAAAGTGGAGCTTTGATATAATAGAAATAACAGAAGATTTCTTTACTACTACATGTGGGAAAAAACTTAGTAGGAATACATATTCATGTCAATTAGCACAGTATCAATTTAAGGAACTACCTCCAAACATAACAGATATCCCTAAGAGTACAGTATCTATTTTTCCTTATAAATCACTTTATGTTAATTTTAAAAATTATAAAAATTTAAAATTCATTAAAGTATCTTCATGCAAACCAACATGTTCTAATAATGGTATATTTTCAACTAAAGATATTGCTATTTTATTTAATAACAATACAAAGGAGTGTCCTTTTTGTTACAATGAATTTAATATTATTAGATCACCTGATGTATTTACCCCAGGAAATGTACAAATATCACGGCAATTCGGGCGAAACACAATAAGTTACATAGATATAGAGATCACGTCAATTACAACGGAAACTATTCATGCATATATTCCATACCACGCAGGATTCCATATAACATCTATGTTGGGTGTATGGTTACTTATTAAATCTTTTAAAGAAGGAAAATTATTTAAACATGGTCCAGTGCCATCAGGTAAATTAGTTCCTCATTCCATACCTATTATATCAATGAATACAATAGGTGGACAGTATGGATGGAAAAGAGGACCAATAATAGATTATTTAATGGCTGGTGGGATATATGATAACATGGTACAACAATGTGCCTTAGAAGATATTTTTGATCCATATAAATGTATTGAAATAAATGGACTAGGTAAGTACAAATCTGAAGTGGATATATGCCGAGATATATTACGTTCTATAGATCCTGATATATTATCATTATTAATAATGAGTACAAAACCTACATTTCCTGACACGATGGGTTTTATAAAGGACATGAAATCCATGGAAAATCCCCTTATATCAGGTGTTATAGATTCCGTTAGATATCTATCAGATTTACCAAAAGATACTGAAATTACAGAAGATAATAAACAATTTATAAGCGCAAGAATAAATACACTTTATAGTGCTGCAACACCATCAGATAGTATAAAGGCTAAATATATAAAACATGAAAAAGGTAGTCCCATAATAGAATATATTACACCAGATTCTTGGAATAGTTCTAAATATACACAAATAATGGATGGTCATACCACCGGTCCACAAAGCCCTTGGGTACATAAAATAGGTAATAACTTATTAGAATGTGCACAATATCATATTAAGGATAAGCCAACGTCTGTATTAGCATTTCATGGAACTATTATAAAATATATTGATGATATTGATTCAGCAATAGATTGGAAGAAAGGTGGTGGGCGATTAGGTATGGGTTTTTATATAACATTGAGTCCAAATGAAGCTAAGGGTTATGCATGTATTCGTTCAGAAGCTCTTAATCTGACGAAAAAAAATATGTCTACTCTTTACATGGTATTACTTGAATTAGAAATACAAAATGCGGATACTTTAACTACGGTAACAGAACACGTTGCTGGTTCTACTTCAGCTGATATGATAAGACATGGTTATTATGGTTCCCAATTTGCAGGCCAACAAAAATTAGTAGATAATACAATAATAAGAAATATTCATATTATGCACTTACTTGATGCTACTACTACTCATACATATTCAGACTATGGAGATAAAGAAAAAAATAATAGAAAATGTATATTAACCAAACAAGAATTACAAAGTGCCTAATTAAATTTAAAAAATGATTATTTTTATCTTTAGAGCCATCTAACTACTTAGAAACAGCAGGTAATATCCATTATGAAGAGACAAATCTCTTTATCATTTAAAATGGTCGAATTTTATATTTAATATAATGATATTAAATATATGGGCGTATCGTCTAACGGTTAGGACGCCAGTCTTATAAGCTGGAAATCAGAGTTCGATTCTCTGTATGCCTATTGGGTCCATAGTGTCAATGGTTAGCACATCGGCCTCTTGAGCCGTATAGTTTAGGTTCGAATCCTAATGGTCCCTTAATATATTTATTCAAATAGTAGAACGTAATGGGCGTATCGTCTAACGGTTAGGACGCCAGTCTTATAAGCTGGAAATCAGAGTTCGATTCTCTGTATGCCTATGTGCCTTTATAGTGAAATGGCTATCATAACAGTCTTCTAAACTGCAGTTCCGGGTTCGAATCCCGGTAAGGGCTTGGCTTTATAGTATAATGGTTATTACAATCGATTGTTAATCGATTAATCTGGGTTCGATTCCCCGTGGAGCCTTAAAATTAAATGTCTAGTTAGTTCAATGGTAGAACTTCTCGCTATGTACGAGACAGTAGAGGTTCGATTCCTCTACTAGACAAATGGGCGTATCGTCTAACGGTTAGGACGCCAGTCTTATAAGCTGGAAATCAGAGTTCGATTCTCTGTATGCCTATGGGTCCATAGTGTTAATGGTTAGCACATCGGCCTTTTAAGCCGTATAGTCTAGGTTCGAATCCTAGTGGTCCCTTAATATAGTTCAAAGTATTTGTCTCGGAGACAAATGGGCGTATCGTCTAACGGTTAGGACGCCAGTCTTATAAGCTGGAAATCAGAGTTCGATTCTCTGTATGCCTACTTGACAAATTAGTTTAATGGTAGAACACTGTATTCATAACACAGTGATAGAGGTTCGATTCCTCTATTTGTCCTTAATATTAAATTAAGTCCTTAATATTAAGCGTCTAGTTAATTCATAAGTAGAATTTCTCAAAGTGCTTGAGACGATAGAGGTTCGATTCCTCTACTAGACAAAATGGGCGTATCGTCTAACGGTTAGGACGCCAGTCTTATAAGCTGGAAATCAGAGTTCGATTCTCTGTATGCCTATTATGCCTTTTAGAATTCTTTTAAAGGCTTTGGCTTTATAGTATAATGGTTATTACACTCGATTGTTAATCGATTAATCTGGGTTCGATTCCCCGTAGAGCCTTAAATAAGATAACATATTTTCTGTTATGGTCCAATGGAAGGATATCTGGTTTTCACCCAGGTGGTCGAGGTTCGATTCCTCGTAACAGAGTGCTCTCATAGTGAAACGGCTATCACAACAGTGTACGAAACTGTAATTCTAGCTTCGAATCCTAGTGGGAGCTTAAATGGATACAGGGTCCGTCGGATGGGCATGAGACTGCAAATCTCAGATAAATGGGTTCGACTCCTGTTATATCCTCAATATCATTGTTCTTATGGTGTAATGGTAACACAAGTGGTTTTGGTCCACTGGCCCTAGGTTCAATTCCTGGTAAGAACTTAAATATGTATAATGGCGATTTAGTTTAGTGGTAAAATATCCCTCTGTCTAAGGGATGCCAGAGGTTCGATTCCTCTAGTCGCCTTAAAACATTAAATATATATTTACACTTTGACGTTGTAATGAATTTGTAATGAATTATACAAAGTCATAGTGCAAATAGGCGTATCGTCTAACGGTTAGGAGGTCAGTTTGATAAACTGGAAATCAGAGTTCGATTCTCTGTATGCCTATAATACAATATAATTTTTAATTATATTGGATATGCATTAGAAATTTATATTTAATGCAATGTATTAAATATAAATTATGTCTTGTAGAAGTTAGCTTATAGTTATTCTTTTTTCTCCCTTAATTCTTTCAAGTCATCTATATTATATAACCAATGAGCAATCATCGGTATAATTGTAATAGGGAATGTCCACCATACAACTCCTCCAACAATACAATTTGTTGTTGTATAATACATCATATTACTTATTTCAATAGAAGAGCCCTTAATATCATTAAATTTATCGTTTTTTGTATCAGGGATTATTGGTTTATAATTTTTTGCATATTGTATCATTCCTGTCAATACACCCACATTACAGCCAACACAAGTTACAATTTTATGGGTGTCTCTAACAATAAATGGTAGTTGTCCATACATTTTTGTTGTTTGTCTGAGAAAATTCATTGATATATATTACTACACGTTCAAGGGGGGGGG
>JGI20153J14295_10000091_pt1 | contig 68448 bp, 68 predicted proteins | sample COG_03_FD_14295 | JGI IMG/M metagenome (IMG submission 14295) | reverse complement strand
CCATGTAGTAATCGCGTACTACATTTCAATTCACGATGCTGAGCACGGCCTAGTCATTAGGATTAACTGACCTGCATGTGCCGTTTTTCAACGACAGCCCTATTAAGCAATTGAATTGACTTAACGACTTTTGCGACAGTGAGAAAAAAACAACGACACGCGCCGTATTATCTTTTAAGGCAAAATGCGACATGATTTGCTAAGCCATTGAAAAACGTGTAACTTTATTTTTTTAATTAATGAATTAACGTCGCAATAGCCGAGATTTAAAAAGCGGCAGCTGTCGTTGAATAAACTGTTATGAGTCTATAGCATGAAATATTTTCCTTTTTTTCTAATTTTCATTACTTGTTTAGTTGTAGCTAAAGATGAGTTTGTAACTATTGAGCAAAAAAATTATTATCTTATATCAAGTGAGGAAGTTTCAGGCTTTGATTTTCATCATAATAAAAATGGCTCTCTTGTCACAGTCATAGATACAAACGAAGACGGAGAAGTGGATCTGCTGAGATATACGGCATATAGTGAAGATGGTAAGGCAGTGATAGAATCATCAGATTACAACTTGGATGGAACTATTGATGTCAGGTGGCATGTGTCAGATAAATATTTTGAAATTTGGCATCTTACTTCTTGGCATAGAATAGAAAACGGTGAAAATAGTATGTATATAAATACAAAAAAAGGCGCTGTGCCTGTTATCCGTGAGGATGGTCAATTTAAAGTAACTACTCATAACAAGGCGTTTAAATCGCCTTCGGCTGGGACGGCGAAAAGCGCCGCCCTTTAACGCGACGTTATATGTAAAGGAGAGTACATTGGAATTTTGGATCGCATTCGCAGTTTTCATGTTTTTTTTAATACTTGAAAGTGTGACTTCATGGATATTTATTCGAGGAAGTAAAAAACACCACCCAATGCTATGGCAACATGCAGGGGAACCAACCCTAATGGGGAATGGGGACATGATCAGCGCGTGGCCTTTGAATAAATACCTTATGAATCGAAAATATCAAGAAATAGAAGATCAATCTGCTGTTGCTTTTGCTGAGAAAAATAGACTCCCATTTGTAGTAACATATTTTGGTGCATGCGCTTCAGTAATTGTATTTTTTACAGTAATTTATTTTGTCGGCATACCCAAGTAATTTACATATAACAAGCCAAGTCTGTGGGACTTTTACTCGCTGGCCTTCGGCCAAAACACTCGCAAAAGCCCCAGCTTGGAGCGTTATGAGTATCACTTCGACAAAATTTATCACACCAATGGAGAAACAAATGAAATCTTTAAAAGTAATACTAGCTGTATCTATCCTCACCTTATCCACCGCAAGTCTCGCTGAAGATTCTGTTATTGAAGATGATACCGTACTTCGTTCAATGGGCGCAGAAGAGATAACCGCTCCTTTCAGTGACAATTGCGGTGACAAAAAGAAATCACTGAAGAAGAAATTCGACAAATGCAGATTTGCTACGTGCTGGTCTCCTGAAAAAAATATAGCTGAGCTTTTAGGGGTAGAGCTAGGCGCTGAGCTGGTCAGGGATGGCTATAACAAAAAGCTAACTGTTGGTTCAAAGAAAATTAAGCATTGGTCTGGTCCAGTCACTTGGCCAAACACTTATATGGGTTATGCTTGCGCAAATAAGTAGCCAAACTCATAACAAGTAGCAGCAACGGACTTGTCAAACTGTCACTTAAATTGCTTTTGCAATTACGTGCCATTTTGCCAAGCCCCTGTGCTGGGCGTTAGAACGCATGAGATCACCAATAATACAAAGTGTGCTTATTCTCTTAGGTTTTGTTATAGGAATTTTTGCAGAGAATAATGCTCCTGATAGTAGCTTGCCTATAGGGGTAATACTCTTAGCTTTTCCAGTGGCTATTTTTGTCGTTGTTATTATGTTGGGGTTCTTTGCTGTTGTTTCTAGTCACAAATATGTAAGTTACTTTTATTGGTTCATCCATGTAGCTTCTATATTTGGCACTGGCCTAGGTTTGGGGCTTGCCTTGCAAGTTCTTCTAGCTGGGTCAGGTGATCGTACTCCGTACTTTACTTTAGCAGGTGCGGTTGGTTATTTATGCGGGTTACAAATTGTTTCTAAATTATATTACTGGCGCTATGAAAAAGCGTTCTAACAAGGCGGTCAATGGCGCCTGCGGCTGGACGGCCCACAGCGTGGCCCGCCCATTACCTTGGCGTTAGCTGCCTCAGAGTTTAGAAATAAATAATTATGACAAGTACTCTTGAATTTATTAAAAAGGACTTTGGCTCAACGCTATTTCCACTTAAAACCAATTTGATATTGGCGGAAGTTATTGGGGGCGAGATAAAAGAATATATCGACAACAGGGTGTTGAGCGATCAGCACGAAGGTGACAATTTTCTTTCTCAGCACAAGGTTTACGCAACAAAACCAAGAGGTCATCTTAGGCGAACAGTTAAGCTTGACCCAGTCTCTGAGTACTTCATTTATGATGTGGTTTACAGAAACAGGGCGATCTTCAGACCTCAGGTAAGTGACAATCGGCGTAGCTATGGATACAGGTTCCATGAAGGAAATCATATTCCTGTTCACATATCATACTCTGAATACAAAGCTCATCTTGGCGAAGGGTCAGGTGAGTTTTCGCACAATATACAGTTTGATATTGCTTCCTATTTTAATAGCCTATATCACCATGACTTGTCGCACTGGTTTGCATCTAAACCAGGTGTTACTGGTGTTGATAGTAATGCTCTTGGCAAATTTTTTAGAGAAACAAACTCAGGAAGGAGTGTCGACTTTCTACCTCATGGAATATATCCATGCAAAATGATTGGAAATGAATTTTTAAAGTTTGTTGATCTTTCGGGACTTTTGAAATCATCTAGAATTGTAAGGTTTATGGACGACTTTACACTCTTTGATAACGACCCCAATGTTCTAAAGCAGGATTTTATTCGCATACAACAGTTGCTTGGAAAGTTTGCACTAAATGTAAATCCTTCAAAAACATATTACGACAACAAAGTTGGTGATATTGAGGCAACGTTAACGAATATTAAGCAATCGCTAAAAGAAATAATTACAGATTATGAAGAGTTTCCTACAGCCTCTGGTGTGGCTGTTATTGAAACAGAAGTTGAAATTGAAAATAGCCTAAGTCAGGAGCAAATTGATGGGCTAATGACCTTATTGAGAGATGATGACTTAGAAGAATCTGATGCAGATTTAATATTGACTTTTCTTCGCTCTCATAGCGATCGGTTGCTAGAGATTTTCCCAACATTACTCGAAAAGTTCCCTAATATAATAAAACACATTTATTCACTTAGCTCTGAGGTTGCTGACAAAGCCGAACTAACGAAAATAATCCACACCTTTCTTCACTCGGGCGTCGTTTTATTGGAGTATCAACTTTTTTGGTTGGGAGCAATATTAGAAGACTTTCTTGGCGGCACTGATCTTTATGGTGAATGCTTAATAAAAATATACGAACTAACTAGCGAGTTTAAAGTTGCTAGAGCAAAAATCCTTGAAATTCCCGAGCAAGGCTTTGGGTTTAAAGAAATCCGCGACGAGCTTTTGAAAACTGGGCAGTCAGATTGGTTGTCATGGTCATCAGCTATTGGTTCAAGGTCATTGCCCGCCGGAGAGAGAAACTACGTGCTTGACTATTTTTCTAAAGGATCACCAATGAATTTCTTGGTGGCATCAGGCGTTAAAAAACTATGACTCAGAAATCTACAGCAGCTAACAAGTCAAAGCACTCGGACGCAGTAAGCTGCGCCGGTGTTTGAGGCGTTAAGCATCAATCAGAATTGAGTAGGCTCAATGTTTAAAAAACTATGGAAAGACCCAGTGTGGAGCAAAGTAATAGCAACTGGTTTGATTGCTTTAATTGCTTCTGCTGGAGTTTATTTGCTCGGATGGTTACCTACACTAATTGACGTTTTAGCTAAATTCTGGAATTTCGTAATTGCTAGCAGTTCAGTGCCCAACTGGCTCATTGGGTTAATGGCTATTCCCTGCTTATTGCTATGCTGGGCTCTAGTGGTCGAGTTGAAAGATAAGATAACGGCTAGCGACTCAGAACCAATCAATTGGAAATCATACAAACGAGACAATTTTTTTGGTTTGCTATGGGTTTGGAGATATTCTGGTAATAGTATTGAAGGTCTTCACTCCTTATGCCCAAATTGTGAATACCAAATCTTGCCAAGAGACGCTAGTGCTTTTGCAGCAGTGCCTCGCTTCGAATGTAAATGTGATGACTGTGGGTATTCAGCGGGATCATTTGAGGAAGATCCTCGCGAGCTTTTGCATAAAGTAGAATTAAAAATTCAAAAAGAGCTTCGAACAGGTAATTGGCCACAGAAAGTAAATGCTTAACAAAGCCATCAAAAATCGGCCACTTTGTGGCCTGGACTCGCAACAAGTTGCTCGCCTTTTATGGCGGCGTTATACCAAAGGAGCAAGAATGAAGTATCTAGCCATACTGCTAGCAATTGGACTCAGTGCATGCGCTACATCACCAAGCTTTACGCCTGCCGGTATCAATCAGCCTTATGAAATACTTGGCGCCAGAATAAGTTCACCAAATGAGCCTGGCTGGTATTTGATTCAGCAAAACCAATCAGGCGTTTATTTTGGCAAGGATATTTCCTCCAAAACAAATAGCGTCATAGCAAACGCGCTAATTTTCGCCGTCGATGGACTCGAAGATGACAAAGCATTCTTTGATTATATTATTTCAGAGCGTGAAAAGAATGATGACAAAGCGAGATTCACTGACCTCGGTGTTAAAAATACCCTAACAACTTTCAAAGAAAATTCATGCATCAAGTATGAGTCGTTGGCTGAAGATCACGCCAGCAAAAGCCATAGTAGCCAGCCATTTCAATATTTCAGTACTATGGGTTATATATGCAGGCACCCAATCCACAAAGCGGCAGCAGTTCAAATAGAGGTCTCCTATCGCTCTGACACCAAGGATATTCCCAAAACAGTTACGAAAATGTCAGAACAATTTTTTAATACCGTGAATTTTAGGGGTCAGAGCCCTAATCCACAGCTGCGTGGCTCACAAATAGATCTTAAGGTAGTCGGCGTTTCGGGAAATTAGGGCTCTGACCCCTAAGGTCTGAACCGGGCGTTAGGCGTCTAGGAAGCAAATGCCTTTTCCACTAGAAGAACAATATATTGAGAAAGCCGAATCTGAGTTGGGAGTTAGATTTCCAGAGCCATTCAGAAATAAAATGATGCAGCAAAATGGCGGTGAATCTTAGGGGTCAGAGCCCTAATTGCCAGTTCACCTGTCGCAGGCGCTCTTTCCTTGCCAAGCCTATTCGCTTATTTAAAGTTTTTTCTCTTCAACTCGAAACGCCGACTAACTTAAGATGTACTTGTGAGCCACGCTGCTATGGATTAGGGCTCTGATCCCAAAAATTCAGGGGCGTTACAACGCTATGTGCGCTGCTTGATATCGCGATAAAAATTTTCGTGGGAGCCAAGAGCCATTAACTCAAGAATTAGAGTTCCATCATCAAAACTATATCCCAATAGTGTCAACTGCTTGTTCATGTTAAATTTGTATACACGCAAAAATGCCAGATCACCTTTCTTCTGTTCGCCAAGAGCTGGTTTTGCCATTAATGCTTTAACGGCAGCATCCAGTTCTTTTTTCTGGTTCGGCTTAAGTTTCTTAACCGCCTTTTTAAAAGTAGGCGTCTGTAAAACGCTCTTTGCCTTAGCCAAAGTCGTAGCTCTCCAGTTTTCCCGCCTCTCTCTCGGCTTCGGCAATTATCGCTTGTTTCACAAATTCGTACGGTAAGTCAGGGTTATCCTCCATGATTTCACCAATTTTAGCCCAATGCTCAATTTGCTTGGGTGGTGTACGGTTTAAGGCTTTTGCCATAATTGTAGCTTTATCAATAAGGTCTTGGTCTAATCGTACGCTTGTTGTTGCCATGTTATTGCCCTCTACTAATACTACTGCTGCATATTGCCCCAATTGTAGCAATATGCCACAATTAAAACAAGTTGTAACAAGACGTGCCGATCAGACAAATCTTAGGGGGCAATCTTAGGGGTCAGAGCCCTAATTGCCAGTTCACCTGTCGCAGGCGCTCTTTCCTTGCCAAGCCTATTCGCTTATTTAAAGTTTTTTCTCTTCAACTCGAAACGCCGACCAACTTGAGATGTACTTGTGAGCCACGCTGCTATGGATTAGGGCTCTGACCCCTAAAATTCTGACCCCTAAAATTCCTAAAATTCCTATGTGCGCTTGAGCAAGGCGTTATAGGTCTTGAAAGTTACGCTCAATATCCATACTTTTGTGAAGAATACGAACAATAACTAAATCGTTATTAGATTTTTCATAAAATATTGTATGGCTTTCAAAACGATGTTTTCTTAGCCCTTCAACAATATAATTACAAGCCACACCAGATAAGGGGTTCTCTGCCAAAAAATGCAATGCCAGATCCAAGCCTTTCAAGTAGGTTCTTCGTTGCTCTGCACCCCACACTTTTTGTGTGTAAGCGGCAATATTTTTCAAATCTGACCTTGCAGCTCTAGATACTGAAAATGCATTCATTTACCAAGCTCGTCATCGAGCTCTTGCATCAAACTATCATAGCTATATTCGGCTGTACCGCTTGCACGACCCTCTTCTATCAAAGCTCGCAACGTTTCAAGCTTTCGCTCTTCATCTTCCAATTTACGCAAACCCGCACGCACCACTTCACTCACAGAGCCATATCTGCCTGTATTTACTTGGCTAGCAATAAACCCCTCAAAGTGCTCGCCAAGAGTAATACTTGTATTTTTAGCCATACCCCACCTCAAAAATACCAATTTATACCCAATTCTGGTATAAAACCCATGACAAGTCAAAGCGACAGGACAAATAAAAGACTAGCGGCTTTCATTTGCCGCTGTTTGAGGCGTTATAAGTCTAGTAAAGCGAATATTTCGTCGAGCTCGTGGCTATACACGCCATCAACCCTGCCAAGCTCTGCGCACGCCACAATCGCCTGAGCTAGCGTTTCTCCTGAGATGGGCCTAAACCTTTTTGCACCGGGAATCCATCGTGTCGCCGCCTGCAAGACCTTTTTACCCACCGCCTCAGCGGTCCGATGGTCCTCACGCTCACCAAAAATAATAGATGGCTTAAAAAGTACCAATGTGGCAAAGCTTTGCTGCTGCGCAAATTGATCTAACTGCCCTTTAACTCTATTGTAAAAAATAGGTGACTTAGCGCTCGCACTTGGTGAAGAAACTAAAAACAGTCGAGTCACACCATTAGCGGCCGCGGCCTCTATAACGTTTGCCTGATAGGTATAATCCACTTGATAAAATGCCGCTCTGCTGCCGGCTTGCTTAATCGTTGTACCCATGCAAGAAAATAAATCATCACCCTGAATGAGGTGAGACCATTCAGCAATGCAATCAAAATCAACCACATGGTTAATCAATTTAGGGTGACTCTCTGGAAAGGCTCGGCGCGTAAACACCATCACTTTTTCATAGGTATCACTAGCCAGAAGAAACCGCGTCAAGAATTTCCCGGTCAAACCGGTTGCACCAATAACAATAGCTATTTTCATAATNAGTTAACCGCAATAGTTTGAGCTTAATGNAGCGTTGATGAGGCTAGGTAGCGAAGCTGACGCCAGCTTGTTATGACAAGCGCTCAATAAGCAGCGCTGTGCCTGCACCTGCGGCACCACTAGTGGCGACTATACCTGTTTTAAGTTGGCGTCGTTCCAGCTCATCCAGCAANGTGCCCGTCATGATGCCACCGGTTGCTCCCAGCGGGTGGCCCAACGCAATGCACCCTCCGTTCACATTCAGCTTTGTATGAGGAATATTTAAATCACGCTGGCATTGCACCATAACCGCGGCAAACGCCTCATGTATTTCAAACAAATCCACTTGCTCAACATTCAAATCTTCTTGCCTTAGCAGTGCCTTAGTGGCGGCCACGCAGCCGGCTACCACTGCACGATTATCATCATTCACATTGATCATTGCGCGAATGCGTGCGCGCGGTTTTATATTTAGCAGATCACCTGCTTCGAGCGAGCCAATTAACAACGCCGACGCACCGTCGGCCATAGCCGGTGAATTGCCGGCCGTATGAATGTGCGTAATGGCATCATAACCATTTAACTCAGCTAATTGTGCTTCATCCGCCCAGGGTGCTTGAGTAAAGCTTGGTAACATCGCCGCCAGTGATTCTGAGGTGGTATTGTCACGGATGATTTCGTCGTGTTCGACTCGCTGGCCCGTAACAGGATTATCGATGGCAATAATTGATTTAAAAAAACCATGCTTGCGCGCATGGGCCGCCCGCTGCTGGCTCATTAGCGCTACCGCATCAGCTTGCTGACGGGAAACGTTTTGGCAGGTGGCCACAAAGTCGGCACCATTGCCCATCATGTACATACCTAACGTTTTAGCCAAGTCTTTATCAGTAAAAGCTACCGGCTGATCAGATAGCATACCCACTCGCGACATCATCTCAACGCCGCCAGCAACGACCCAATGACTCATACCCGTCATGACTTTCATCGCAGCGAAATTAATCGCATCAACACCCGATGAACAGTAGCGATTGAGTGTAATGCCAGGCACCTGCGAGGGCCAACCATGGTAGAGCGCCGAGGTTTTCGCAATGTTAGCAGCCTGCTCACCCACCTGCGTCGCGCAACCCAAGATAACATCATCGATACGCGACGGATCAAGACCCGTGCGCTGCTCNAGGGCTTGATAAAGAGCACTTAATAAATAAAATGGCGTCAGTGCGTGTAGGCCGCCATCGGGGCGAGCCTTACCGCGCGGGGTGCGAATGGCATCGTAAATATAAGCCGATGTTTGCGTCATGGATTTTTTTAAACTCTTGCTTTTATTGTTCACTCGAAGCGAGTTGCGCCAATCCCAACTAAGTGCCCACCACAAAGGCCGCGCAAGTGGTGGTACTGCCACCTAAATTAAAGGCACCGAAGTTTTTGGCGCCCTCCACTTGATAGCTACCGGCTTTACCCGTTACCTGCTTATACGCATCGAGTAACATCCGCACACCCGTAGCCCCGACCGGATGGCCTAAGCCAATCAGACCGCCGCTAGGATTAATCGGCAAGGCGCCCTGCATAGTGATGGTGCCGTCATCAATCGCGCGATACGACTCGCCTGGCGCTGTTAAACCCATGTGATCAATGATCATATACTCGGTTATCGAAAAGCAGTCGTGCACTTCGAGCCCATCAAGGCTGCGAACCTCAGGCATCCCTGCTCGTCGCAAAGCATCATCGAAGGTGTCTTTAACATGTGGGAATACCAGTGGCTGCCCTTCTGACAATTCGAGCTTGCGTTGCATAAGCATGGCTGCACTGCGATGACCCCAACCCTTAATGCGCGGTAAACTATCGAGTGACACATTGTGCTGTTGAGCATAGCGCCGCGCATAATCTTCACTAGCAAGAAATACCACCGCAGCACCGTCGGTCACCTGACCACAATCTTGCTTGCGCAATTGCCCTTCAATAACAGGGTTGGCCTTGTCGTCACTGGAAAAACTGCTTTCATTTAATTGCCAGTTACGCGTTTGTGCATTGGGGTTATTTTTAGCATTGGCAAAATTATTTTTTGCAATGGCGCGCAAATAATCGATATCGGTGCCGTAGCGCTGCTGATAAATATCATAAATGCTGGCAAACATGTGTGGCCAAGGATAAGTACAGCCTTGTGTTTCGATGCCGCGCCACGCAGCGGCACCCAAATGATCAGCACCTGTTTTACCGTCGACGTTTCGCATGAGCTCAATACCCAATACACACGCAAGACCATAATGGCCTGCTTCTATATCACGCATGGCAGCCAGTAATGCCATCGAGCCCGAGGCACATGCCGCTTCGTGTCGTGACGTTGGAATATTATTTAAGGACGGATGAACATGGCCAAAAAAACCGTTGAGCAATGCCTGCCCAGTAAATAAGGCTGAAACAAAGTTACCCACATGCGCCACTTCAACATCTTTAGCATCGATCTGAGTGCTGGCCAAGGCATCGTTTAAGCTGGCTTCAAACAAACCATAAACATCGCTGCCTTCGCGATTCCAGTTGCGTGAAAAATCGGTTTGACTGCCGCCAAGAATATAAACGGGTGAATATGCCATAAATTATCCTACTGCTTAAAAAAGAGATCGTTTTTTATGAAGAGCAATTTTGCTTTAGGTATTCATATAAATATCTTCACCCTTGAGCCAATTAGTATGAAAGGCAAACGGCGCGCGATGCGGCAACTTAAGCTTACAAATTGGACCTTGAGTAATATTTTTCGCATCAAAAATTAGGGTATAAGAGGTCCAGTCATTGCTATCGGTTACCATCGTTACCAAGTAACCGTCATCTTCGGCCGTGTCTCGCGTGGCACCTCGCCTCGGGCAAAAAGGCGTTTCACTGCCAAACACGCCATTGCCGTAATCGTAACGCTGATATTCGCCCGTTTGAATATCGTATTTAATAAGTGCACCAAAAGCCAAAGTACCAATGCCGTCATGCGCTTTATTCATAATGTATTGGTTGTAGCTGTAGCGACTTTTGTAACCCATGTACAAGGGATTAGCGCGAGGAAATTCAGTATTCAGCGTATCTACATCCTGCTCAACCACTTCACCCGTTTTTAAATTAAATTTCCACACGTATAAATTAGCTTCGAGCCGCATGTAGGCCAGCATATGTGATAGCTCGCCTTCGGCGGGGTCGGCTTTGGGCATGGGGTTGGTTGAACGACAGCCCACCTGTACAACCCAATCGCCCTCTTCCCAGCAATTGATGACATGCAAAATATAACAGGGCTCGCACTCAAACCATATCACTTCGCTGCCTTTACCATAGCGCGGCTGCACACCAAATCGCGTGGGCTCGTCGCGATGAAATGTCATAACACGCTTTTTAGTTTTTTCAAGCAGCGCCACATCGTGATAAAACGGGCAGTCGTGCAAAATAACAAAGTTGGGCGTCAAACCAATATCGTGCGGCAACCGCGGGCCCGGTAATTCGATGGGCTCATCATGAATAACACTGCCTTTGTGATCGACAATGCCATAACGCAAATAAGGAAACTCATCAAAATAATCGAAAAAAACCAGCTCATTTTTTTCCGGATCGACCTTAGAGTGCGCCGACAGCGCTCTCGTTAACTGCCCATCAAAATTTTCGCGACCTTTAGTCTCTAACGTTTGTGCATCAAGCTGATACGGAATACCCGCGTTATACCATAGCGAAATAATGTGCCTATTAAAAAACATAACGTCGGTGTTAGACGTATCCTTGATAGGGAACCCGGGCAAACTAAAATCAAACGGCCCCATCACTCCCGGCCAAATCGACTCGCCTTTCTCGGCTTCGGCGCAATGCGCATCAGTCTGAATCCAGCGGTTGCGATAGCCGGCCACGCCATCTTTAAAATAAACAGCGTAAAGCATACCGTCGCCATCAAAAGGGTGATGGTTAAAGCGTGGCTTGAACACTGGATTGGGGCCATTGCGCACGTAGGCGCCGTACAAATCATCGGGAATTGCACCGCTCATCACCTCCAACTGATCGACCTGCGTCTCGAGTGTGGTGGGAGCGTAAATGCCGTGTAGGTAGGGGTTGTCAATATCGGCTGTCCACGCCGGCGCATCGGGCGCTTGTGAACCGTCTTGAGCTCTTAGCGGGATATTACTTTCTGTGATATTCAGCTGAGACATACGCTTAAACCATTCGCCGGTGCCTGATAATACAGCCTAGTTTACCTGAAGATGGTCCAAGGCCGCTGGCGTATCACCCGCAGATTACATAAACTTAATGCGCCTGCAAAGCCAATTTTGGGCAAAAAAATAGGAGATAACACTAGGTTATCTCCTATTTTAGATTAAACAAGAGCCGGCCTGTAAGCCGGGTTCTGTCGTGAGCAATCATTCATCTGGGGTCTGCGTCGCCACAGCCCTCAAGCGGCCTACCCGAATCCAGTGCGGGCCGCACCAATGGATTCCTATTTGGCCTTGCTCCGGGTGGGGTTTACCTTGCCACTAACTGTTACCAGTAGCGCGGTGCGCTCTTACCGCACCCTTTCACCCTTACCGGTTTATCTATCGGTGAAGATAAATAAACTTAGGCGGTCTACTCTCTGCTGCACTTGCCGTAGGCTCGCGCCTCCCAGGCGTTACCTGGCACCCTGCCCTATGGAGCCCGGACTTTCCTCGAACAATGAACCGAAGTTATTGCCCGCGATTGCTTGGCCGACTCTCGCGATCAGTTTACTCTGCCCCACCCAGATAGCTAGTACTGCACGACGAATTAGTGCAAATAAACGTGCATGCCATCACGGCAAGTTTAGTGATAGTAAACTCGCCCACGAAAATGGTAGTCGTAATCGTTATCGCGGCTTTGCGCCTGTGTTTTAGGCCCGCCAATCGCGGTCCAGCCGATAGCTACTAGCACACCGTCTTCAAACACATACGGGGTAAACTCGTCATCAGTCACCAAACCATCGGGAAAAGACCGTGAGCGAAAAAAATAAATCTTTTTGGTCTTGCCATTGTCGATGTACTCCTCAGGCGCCTTGCTAAATTGCATAGCAACAGATGATTGAGTGGGCAGTAAAATATCCAACACCTGCTCCATACTTTGACCCAGCTCGATGCGTGGAGCCTGAGCCTGATAGGCCGCTATAGCGCCACTGATTTGGCCGCTGCTTGCGCAGCCGGCAACAAAAAACACTACGGCAATGCCCATGCATCTTTTCACGGAAGTACTAAAAATCAACGATGCTTGCATCCGTATTGATTGAACTCTGCGTTTAATACAGCTCATATTAAAATCCTCGTGCAATGGTACTTGATTAACTCGACCTCTCAACGCTCACTCTATGGCACCGCTTTGTTTAACCGCAACGCCATTTCATACACGGTATTTTTATTGACACCAGTCAGCCGAACCGCCAAAGCTACCGACTGTTTTACCGATAATTCTGCCAGCAATACTATCAGCATTTTTTCTAGTTCAGGTAGCTCATCTGCTTGCTGTTGCTCGCGCGACAAACCCTCAACGGCAAGCACGATCTCACCGCGCTGCTGATTTTGATCGGCTGCGACTCGCTCAAGTAAATTACCCAAACTATCAGCTATTAGGGTTTCAAATCGCTTAGTTAGTTCCCGTGCCAAAACGGCTTTACGCTCAATACCAAACACCTCGACCATCGCCTTTAACGAGTCTTGCACGCGATGCGGTGATTCATAAAAAACCAAGGTGCGAGGCTCCAGCGCCAAACCAGCCAATTGCTTGCGCCGGCCCTCGGCCTTGGCGGGTAAGAAACCTTCAAAGATGAATCGATCAGTAGGCAAACCCGCCACCGACAGCGCAGTGATCAAAGCACTGGGCCCAGGCACTGGCACCACACGAATATTACGCGCCCGAGCCTGACTGACCAATTTATAGCCAGGGTCGGCAATAAGCGGTGTCCCCGCATCGCTGATCAATGCCACCGCTTGGCCCGCTTCTATTTTTTCAAGTAATCGTTCGGCCACCATAGCATCACTATGATCGTGATAAGCGGCCATAGGCGTGCCAATATCGAAGTGCTGTAAGAGCTGGCCGCTGTGGCGAGTGTCTTCAGCCGCAATCAAGTCAGCCGCCTGTAAAACCTGCACCGCCCTATGCGTCATGTCAGCCAGATTACCGATTGGCGTCGATACAACATATAATGCCGCTTCGAGTGTTCGGTTAGCCATAGTCACTTTGCTCAATGTTTTTCAACCTGTGATTGGATATTGGGCCATAGCAATGGCAGGCCTCGTTTTGCCGCGCATAGCGAAAACCTGTTAATGCGCTATTTCTTCTCACTATTGAAGGGCCACAAATTGCCTTGTTCAGATCCATCAGATCAGCCAGATCAAAACGCCACTCCGCGCAAGCAGTTACTCGCCATTGTACCTGATGCGGCTAGGCCTGCTATCCACAGCGGAAAAGTGAGCTATTGGCGGTCGCTTACATTTAGCTTTTTGACTTTTTGGTTAGCAAGCTGCAGCAGTAACTTGCCCTACCCGGACGGACAAGCCTCATTCCCTGAAGTTATTGATAGTGATGGTGAGCTGGGCCATCCACCAAAAGGGCTACAGGCTCTGGATGACCTCCTGCTGCAAGCGAACCTTGAGCATGACCTCAACGGCCTGGTTTCGGCTTCATTGGCTACACAACTGATCGATGCTGCAAGCCGCGAGCAACGCGATGAAATTGCTCAGGGCATATTGAACACAACTGACACTAGCGCCATGTCGATTAATGAATACGCACGCTTCTCGCTCGCCGCCACCCAGTACTGGAATAACACCAGCCAGTTTGAGTCCGCTTACCGATGGCTGCACAGTAGTATTTTTCAAAGCCAGCTGCCTATGATGTCGGCTGAAGACCAAATTGATTTGAGTTTGGAGCGCTCTGAAACGCTCTATGGACTTGCCCAGTATGCGGCCAGTGCTATGGAGCGTATTTTTTTAGAAGCCCTCATAGACGACCCCGTACTGCAACAAAGTAATGCCGATAAAATATGGTTGGCTCTTCTGCAGTTGGATCCAGAAATATTGCGGCAACAGTATCAGCTCGCAAAAAACAACTCTTATAAGGCCTGGCTTGAGCTGGCCATCGTACAGCAAAACATCGAAATCGATGTGGCTACACAAGCCGCCCAAATTAAACAGTGGCAACTTCGCTGGCCCAATCATGCAGCAGCCCAACAGTTGCCACCATCAGTGCGCGCATTTGAAACCGTTGCAAAAACCCAACCAAACTCTGTGGGTGTTTTCTTACCGCTGAGTGGTCCGCTGTCAAAAGCTAGCCAATCGATTCGTGATGGAGTTGCCGCCGCACACTTTGCCGCTATAGCGCGCAATGAAAGCACCCCCATGCTCACATTTTACGACACGTCGAGCCAGTCAATTGATGAGCTTTATGCGCGCGCACAGCAGGATGACATCGACTTAATTATTGGACCGCTGCACAAAGACAATGTCAAAGCGCTGTTTACTATGCCATCAGATATTCCTATCCTCACACTCAATGTTATTGCAGACGACCTTCCTCCGCCGCTCAACATTGTGCAATTCGGCTTGTCTGCCGACGATGAAGCGCATCAGCTAGCCACGTTTGCCCACCAACAACGCTACAAAAACATCTTGCTTTTGCATGTTGATAAAGGCTGGGCCGAACGCGCCGCACAAGAATTTACTCAGCAGTGGCGTGCACAAGGCGGCGGCAGCTTAAGTCGGCAAGCCCTCTCAACCGATGGCAATTATTCTCGTGAAATCGCCAACAGCCTGGGCTTAAACCAGAGCGAAGCTAGGCATAACCGCCTCCAAAATGTGCTGGGGCAGCGCCTCGAATTCATGCCGCGTCGAAGACAAGACATAGACTGCATTGTGCTGTTCGCTAATAGCCAGCAAGCTAAAGCGATCAAACCCCTGCTTGCTTATCATTACGCCGGTCAATTGCCGGTATTAAGCAGCTCGCAAGTATTTGATGGCGGTGTTGCCGGGAGCAGTAATCGCGATCTCAATGGCTTGATTTTTAGTGAGATACCGTGGGTACTCAATAGCAGTGAAAACTATCAGCCGTTACCTACCATTTATCGCGAGAACAAGAGCCTTAACCGATTATTTGCCATGGGCGTTGATGCTTATTATTTGCATGGGCGCTTAAATCAACTGTCGAGTAATCCTAGCAGCCAAATACCCGCGAATACTGGCAAGCTATCGATTGTCGATCATCGCATCGTCAGGCAACTGCCACTGGCAAAATTTCAAAACGGCAAAGCCGTGCCACTGAGTGTCAATAGTCTTATAAATTAACGCTTGTTGGCGAAAAATTATAGAAAAAAAAGGATGTTATATGCGGCATGAAGCCCACGTTAAAACGACCGCCGAGACAGGCGCAGAAATTGAAAAAGTTGTGTTGAGTTTTCTTATCAAGGAAGGCTTAAAAAAAGTCACTGCCAATTACCGCTGTAAACTCGGTGAAATAGACCTCATTATGCTTGAGGGTAAAACTTTAGTTTTTGTGGAAGTGCGTTTTCGCAAACAAGACACTTTTGGTGGCGGCGCCGCTAGTGTAACCTTAGCTAAACAGCGTAAACTAGCGCAAACGGCTAGCCTTTATGTTCAACGTTACCATGTTCAGTCGGCCTGTCGCTTCGATGTGGTTGATGTTTCTAGCCACGAGTTCACACGCGATGCGAATAAAAGCGCCTTTAATAATATTCACCACAACTATCAAATCAATTGGATACGCGATGCCTTTTTGCCGCCTGAATAACCTTTTACCCGACGCCCTGTCCCTATGAGCTTGCCCCTATGAGCATTAACCAACAGCACCCGTACATTGCTCAACACATTGCCGAAGCCATGCAACATTTGGGCGGCTTATCGGACGAAATACTAGAGAAAATGGAAGATACCGCTGCACACATTAGTGAACAGTTGGTGGCTGGGCACAAATTATTGGTGCTAGGCACTCCAGGAATTGCACCATTGGGCGATTTGCTCTGTTACAACTTGTTACATCGCTACCCGGATCAGCGTCCAGCACTGCCCGCAATCGCCCTGAGCGGCATCATTGCCTATGACGAATCGACAACCGATCGGGAACCTGTTGCAAATAGTCAGAAAGCCGATTTCCGCACTTTTTTTCGTGCGGTTGAAGCCATAGCCAACAGTGGCGATACGCTGATTGTTCTGGCCGACCAACGCCTACCTGGTATTTTGGGAGCGCTCGAACAGCTATATGTCGGCCGTGGCGTAACCAGCGTAATGATAGCACCAGACAGCACTGAATTCGCCAACCGCTCCAATAGTCACACAATACAATTATCGTTAGAATGCGATACTATAGCCGGCATACACGAGACTACCTTATTTATTTTAAATACACTTGGCGATATGATTGAATCCAGCGTTTTTGGTGGCTATCAACCCCCCGAATAAACGACACTGCAACTCAATCATGCCATGACCAACCACCTAGGTAACTGCGATGCTAAACATAAACATCCTCAACATGCTTTCAACGTTCCGCGCATACAGTCGTACAACGTTAGCATCAGTTAAAACATTGCCGCTTTTAATCGCCGCCATGCTGCTACTGTCGAGTTGTAGCACAATGATCTCTGCCACGCGGCAAAGCCCAATTAGCGAAGACTACGGTAAACGCACGCCAGGCGCCCTAGTGGACGACAGTTTTATCGAAACGAAATCGAGCGTAAACTTAAAAAAGCTTGATACCCGCTTCAAACAATCACAAGTTAATATCACCAGCTACAACGGTGTGGTTTTATTATCAGGTAATGTTCCGGTTGGGGAATTGCGCGAAAGTGCTACTGCCACCGTTCAAAAAATTCGCAAAGTGAGACGAGTGCACAATGAACTCAATGTTTCACCACCGCGTTCAGTAGGCGCCAAAATGAACGACTCTTGGTTAGCTACGAAGCTGCGCACACGATTTTTGTTTGACAAAAATATCGAAAGCAGCCGTATCAAAGTGGTTGCAAATGATGGCGTGATCTATCTTTTAGGTTTGGTCAATCATCAAGAAGCCGATGCTATTGTCGATGCCGCGAAAAATACTTACGGCCTACAAAAAATAGTGCGGGTGTTTGAATATATCGATTAAGCGTTTTTCTCAAAGGCTAGCGCTCTATCACTTAACGATATGTAGACTTGGCTTTTGCTCGCTAACACCTTCTTTTTGATGACTCGATACCAGTTTAGGCCCGCGAGGCGGCTCATCACTTGGCGACGGGTCTTGACCCGCGTCGAACATCATACCCTGGCCATTTTCCTTGGCATAAATCCCCAGGATCGCGCCCAATGGCGCATAGACATCCATCGGGATACCTGAAAAACGAGCGTTAAAGCGTATACCTTGATTATCGATACTCAGCTGCATAACCGCTTGGGGCGCGACGTTAAGTACGATCTGCCCTTCTTTAACAAAGTCCTGAGGCACCTCAACACCGGGTCGGTAGGCATCAACCAGCACATAGGGCGTGCATTTATTATCGACAATCCACTGATACAAGGCGTTGATTAGATAGGGCTTGCTCGACGACATGGCCGGCTTTTTGATATCACTCATATGACCAACCTGGTTTTCTGCATGACTGCATTCGGGCTTAAACGCTCTACTGCTTCGGTATTAAGCCCGGCACGTACTATTTGTGGACGCGCATTTCTAATTCTTGATCAGTCAGGCTTTCCTGAAATGAAGGCATGTCAAATATGCGCTTCATGTACTCTAACAGGGGTTTGACCTGCTTGGTAGCTGGCAACTTCACACCCAAATGGTCTAGGCGCCACAAAATCGGGCCCAAACAACAGTCAACCAAGGTGAACTCGTCGCTCATAAAAAAAGGCTTTTCAGAGAAGATTGGCGCAATGCCAGTAAAACCGTCGGCCAACTCCTTCGTATATTTATCAAGATTTTTGACGCGACCACTTTCAATGCTATCGACAATAGAGCACCAGTCGCGCTCTATTCGATAAATATAAAGGCGGCTTTCGCCACGCGCCACGGGATAGACAGGGAGTAAAGGCGGATGCGGGAAACGCTCATCAAGATACTCCATAATAACTTTCGATTCATAAAGCACCAGATCGCGATCGAGCAGCGTGGGCAGCGTGCCGTAGGGGTTAACCTCAACCAGGTCTTTGGGCAGTGCTTTACTGTCAGTGTCGACAATATTACAAGTCACACCTTTCTCAGCGAGAACAATACGCACTCTATGGCTGTAGTGACTGACAGGATCGGACATCAGCGTCATCGTTGAACGACGAGCCATCGCATCTAGCGGGTCATTTTCTTGAGTAGTAGTATTAATGATCGACATCCTTCCAATATTCTCTATTGAGCAAGTAAGCTAAAAAGAAAAAGACTGCGATAAACAGCAATACGTAAACGCCGATGCGCTCTCGCTTAACCGCTGCTGGCTCAGCCATGTAGGTCATAAAGGTGACCAAGTTTTGAATCTCATTATTGTATTCTTCGGCAGACAAGCTGCCAACTACCGAGCCAGGCACTACTCGGCCACAATCACCGTGACTGGCATCCTCCAATGGGTTTCCAGCACCATCACGTTTTACGCCACCATTTGCCGCCAGCGCTATCGGCGGTCTGCAGAGCTGCTCGCCCTGCAAACCCAACAGCACATGCGGCATTCCCACATCTTTGAAGACCAAGTTGTTAACTCCGTAAGGTCTTGATTCATCGATGTAAAAAGAGGTGAGGTAGGTATAGAGCCACTCGGGCGAACGCGAGCGCGCAGCTAGCGTTAAATCTGGCGGCGCTGCACCAAATACCTTTTTGGCGTAACTTTCAGGCATTGAGATCTTCATCAGCTGCCCAATTTTAGTATCGCGACCCAAAACCAAATGTTCGCTTGCCAGCCCCTCGGGTATACCGAGGTCCGTAGCTAGCCTCCCCCACCGCATGTATTGGGCCGAATGGCAGCCCATGCAATAGTTAACGAACGTAGCCGCACCGCGCTGCATAGCGTCATTGTCTTGCAGGTCAATATCGATATCCGCACAGGGAATGGCACCGCAATCAAAAGCCGACTCCGCCGCAACCACTTTGAGCGGAATAATTGATAGTGCCAAAATCAAAGCCAGCACAGCCATCGAGCCAAAGAAACCCATACCCCCGCTAGTGGTCACTCGATCGGGCACCGGCTTGGTTTTTTCCATCGATGTATAGAACGGCATCGCCAAGAAGAAACCGAAATAGATCACCGTGCAGATTTGCGCCAAAAGCGTTCTGCCTGGCGTGGGGGCCCAAACACCCAGAACACCCAAAATAATGAATGAGGAAATAAAGGCAACCAGCGCCACCTTACTCGCACGACCACGATAACGAATGGATTTAACCGGGCTGCGATCTAACCAAGGCAGCAAAAACGGGATGGCTACTGAGGCTGCAAAAAATACGAAACCCCAGAACTTATCCGGAATAGCCCGCAGTACAGAATAGTACGGCGTAAAGTACCAGACCGGTGCGATATGCTCAGGTGTCTTTAGAGGATTGGCAATTTCAAAGTTGGGGGCTTCTAAAAACAAGCCACCCGCCTCCGGCATAAAGAACATCACAAAACAAAAGGCAAACAAGAACACGGCAATCGCTTGCAAGTCGTGCACCGTGTAATAAGGATGAAACGCAATGCCATCCAAAGGCACGCCGTTTTCATCTTTATGCTTCTTGATATCAACGCCATCAGGGTTATTTGAACCCACTTCGTGGAGTGCCAGCAGATGCATGACCACCAGCCCTAGCAAAACAATGGGCAGGGCCACCACGTGAAGCGCAAAAAAGCGATTAAGTGTGATCCCAGAAATTAGGTAATCACCGCGAAACCACTCCACTAGCGCGTCGCCGATTACCGGGATCGCACCAAACAAAGAAATAATAACCTGCGCACCCCAATAAGACATTTGACCCCAGGGCAGCACGTAGCCCATGAAAGCCTCGGCCATTAAGACAATGAAGATCATCATGCCGAAGATCCAAATCAACTCACGTGGCTTTTTATATGAACCGTATATCAGGGCTCGATACATATGCAGATAGATCACAATAAAAAACGCTGAAGAGCCGGTAGAATGCATGTAGCGCAGAATCCAACCGTAATCGACATCGCGCATAATGTATTCAACCGAGGCAAAGGCCTCAGCCTGGCTTGGCACGTAATTCATGGTGAGCCATATACCGGTAATCAGCTGGTTGACCAAAACCACCAAAGACAGTACGCCAAAGAAATACCAGAAATTAAAGTTCTTAGGTGCATAGTAGGCACCCATGTGCGTATTCCACGCACGCATGATTGGCAAGCGCTCGTCAATCCAGCCCCGCAAATTCAGTAACCAATTACCCATTACGCTATCTCTCCATCAATACCAATTACCATGACGCGATCAGATTCAAACGAATATGGCGGTACTTTAAGATTATCGGAAGCAGGCGAACCCTTGTAGACTCGCCCAGCCATATCAAAGCGCGAACCATGACAGGCACAAAAAAAGCCGCCCTGCCAATCAGGTGCTGGCGCTGCGGCATCAAGCTTGGTGATATATTTAGGCGAGCACCCTAAGTGCGTGCAAAGACCCACCAACACCAAGTATTCGCTGTTAATTGCGCGATCTTCTTTGCTGACATACGTCGGTTGCTGATCGACATTGGCCGAGTCAGCATCTTTGAGTTCGGGGTTGATCGCCGCTAGACCGTCGAGCTGATCTTGCGTACGACGCACAACAAATACCGGCTGGCCTCGCCATTCAACACGCACCAACTGACCCGGCTCGACTTTACTGAAGTCGAATCTAACCGGTGCACCCGCGGCTTTTGCTTTGGCGCTCGGATTCCATGAGCCCACAAAAGGCACAGCAATTCCGACCACTCCCGCTACGCCAACCAAAGAGGTTGCCGTGGTGAGGAATCGGCGGCGGCCCGTGTTCTTCACATCGCTACTCATGATGTATCTCCCAAAATATTTTAACCTTACCTAACTACTTACTGGTGCCTTGCGGTGACCGAGCAATGCCGATCACTGATTTGTTCGTACAGTTCACTCCCGCCGAACACTACAATACAACTACCGCAGTATCTATACAGCCTACAGCCTATCTTGGCTCAATATAATCTTGCTGTGCCGAGGATTTACGCGCACTAAAAACCAGCTCGTTGGCGTGTTAGCGCAAAAACATATTGAACACTCAACTGCAGTGAGAAAAGAAATATCGGGGCGCCGGAGAGACACCGCTGAAAGCAGGCGCAGATTTTAATTTAATCCGCCGCCTTTGTCAGAGAATTGTGCACTTTTGCAAGTAATTCCGCAGGTGTAGCGCACTTGTGCAGCACATAAACCCTATTACTGGCAGCCCCAACTCAAAGCCGTTGTACCGCCGATATTCAAATCAAAAAAGCCCGCACAAACGGCGGGCTTTTTTGCAGTTCCAAAACAGCGCTGAAAAAAGATTAACGCTTGGAAAACTGTGGGCGTTTGCGCGCCTTGCGCAGGCCTACTTTTTTACGCTCAACTTCACGTGCATCGCGAGTAACAAATCCAGCCTTGCGCAACTCAGGTCGCAACGCTTCATCGTAAGCTAGCAACGCACGGGTGATGCCGTGACGAATTGCACCAGCCTGACCAAAACTACCGCCGCCTTCAACGCTGACATTGACATCGAACTTAGTTTCAACATCAACCAGTTGCAGTGGCTGGCGCACAATCATACGCGCTACCTGACGACCAAAAAATTCATCGATAGGGCGCTTGTTTATAGTGATAGCACCGCTACCGGCGGTGAGATAAACGCGTGCCGCTGCAGTTTTGCGACGTCCGGTTCCGTAGTATTGAGTTGCTGGCATAATCTAAAGACTCGTAATTAGCAGTTCGGGAACTATTACAGTTCAAGAATCTGGGGCTGTTGGGCGGTATGCGGATGCTCGGCACCAGCATAAACTTTTAGCTTACTGAACATGGCTCTACCCAAGGGATTTCTTGGCAACATGCCCTTCACTGCACCTTGAATGGTCCGCTCAGGCGCTTTTTCAATCAGCTTCTCAAAAGAGATCGACTTCAAGCCACCGGGGTAACCCGTGTGCGAATGGTACATTTTGTCACTGGTTTTATTTCCAGTCACAACGACTTTTTCGGCGTTGATAACCACAATGTAATCGCCGGTGTCGACGTGCGGCGTGTACTCAGCCTTGTGCTTACCACGCAGGCGATGAGCGATCTCGCTCGCCATACGGCCCAGAGTTTTGTTAGTTGCATCAACAACATACCAGTCATGTTGTACATCAGCAGGCTTGGCGCTATAGGTTTTCATCGGTCTGTAAAGCCTCGAAACGGGTTCCCACCAGACTTGCCCAAGGGCCAAGCAGAGCGGTAAAAAAGGATGGCGAATACTACAGCCTAGAACCGCCTTACGCAATAGGTTATGAGTTATTTTTCATATACGTGTACAAAGCCAGCATTGCATAGGAGTCACCAAGGTTAAATCACCTAGGTGAGCAGCACTTTTGAGCCTATTAAGCCTGCTGCAAATGGGCTACTCAGCCCGATGCGCAAGCGCCAAATAATCGTGGGACTGCATTTCCTGCAAGCGGCTCGATGTGCGGGCAAACTCAAACGCTAGGGGACCGCCCACATAAAGCGACAAAATATCAACGTCACTCGAAATAACCAGCTTGATGCCGTGGTCATAAAATTCATCGACCAGCAAAATAAAACGTCGCGCCAGGTCGCTAGAGTGGCGATTCATTTGCGGCACGTTACTGACCAGCACCGCATGAAATTCACGCGCCAATTCAATGTAGTCGTTTTGCGACCGCGGGCCATCGCACAATTCCTTGAACTCAAACCACACTACATCGTCAGTGAGGTGCTTGGCCATAATCAGCCTGCCCTCAATATCTAAGGGCACATTCGATTCAACGCATATAAATTGCCTGCCGCCAACAGGCGCCAACTGCTGAAAACAATGCAGCATCTGCTCCTCTGTAGAGGAATCAATCGGTGCGTAATAAAGCTGCGCCTGCTCCAATGCTCGCAAGCGATAGTCGATATCACCGTCAATATTGAATATCTCGGTATGCTGTTTTAGCAAACCAATAGCCGGTAAAAAGCGCTGCCTCTGCAAACCGTCTTGGTAAAGATTATCTGGATCAATATTTGATGTTGCCACCAAGCACACGCCCAGAGCAAACAATGAATCGAGCAGGCCCGCCAACAACATGGCATCGGTAATATCAGAAACAAAAAATTCGTCAAAGCAAAGCACGCTCGCACGCCGAGCGATTTTTTTAGCAACGTGCTCGAGCGGGTTTTTTACACCCTGCAGCGCCGCCAAATCGCGATGAACTTCGCGCATAAAGCGATGAAAGTGCACCCGCCGCTTTTGTTCATGAGGCAACGCCTCATAAAACATGTCCATTAAATAGGTTTTACCACGTCCCACACTACCCCAGAGGTACAAGCCACGCTCAGGCTTCATTACCGCCGGAGAAAAGCCAAGACGTGATTGCAACCGGCGACGCAATCGGACAAACCCGGATTGCCCTGCCGCATGACTAAGCAATAAACGCTGATAAAGACACTCCAGCCGCTCAACCGCGCTTTGCTGCTCCGCATCAAAACTAAAATCGGCTTGCTGTAGATCTAAGCGATAGCGCGCCAGGGGACTCATTTGGATATTTGCACTCATGCGTAAAAACTTACTCTGTTAATCTGAAATGAAAAATACCGCCACCTTGGCAATGCCGCCCAGCCCAATACCGAGCAGTAATTCCAGCAAAACAACCTTATCACTTCCATGCTGAGGAATTCGCGAGCTCTGACAGCAATAAAATAACTATTGAGCATGAAACTCCAGTCAATTCTGTAGTGTAGACAACCGAAAATCGCGTATACTTTTATACTCTACGCGAGGCTCTACTATTATGTACGAAACAACTTTTGTCATATTCGTCGGTATGACTGCCGCCATTGTCGGACTTTTATTGGGTGCCGGACTTCATCGCAGGGTGGGCAGTTCGGCTACGAAAGTGCGCTCACTCAAAAAAGCCCTTGAAGAAGCCGAAAAGAAAAATTCTGACTACCAGCGACATGTCGCCGAGCACTTTTCAGAAACTGCCAGCCTTCTAAACGGCCTGACAAGGCAATATAAAAATATTCATGATCATCTCGCCGATGGCGCTGAGCAGCTGTGTCGCGACCCAAGCGGACAGTCTTTACTCGCCGGGGCCGCCATTGAACTCACCCTAGAAGAACGCAATGCGGAGCAGCACAATTCAGCAGCAGGCCAGCCACACATCCAGCCACCGCTCGATTACGCGCCGAAAGCTCAAGCCAGCAAGTCAGGAACCTTATCGGAAGAATACGGCCTAGAGAAGGTCAAACTGCACGAGCAAAACGCTGCCGACGAAGGCGACTCAAGCATAGGCCAATTCGCACCAAACGGCACGCCTGCCAACGATCAATCAGCCCAACCCAAGGGCCCCCCTAACCTCTCAACAGCCTAAAAAGCCATCCAACTCCGAGTCAGGCTGGGTTATCGCAATCGATAAACTGGCAATCAAGATCAAACTTTTGAGCCAGATGCTCGCTCAATGCCTTAACACCATAGCGCTCGGTAGCATGGTGTCCTGCTGCAAAAAAATGAATATTGTTTTCACGCGCCTCATGAACCGTTGCTTCAGAAACCTCTCCGGTTAAATAAGCATCAGCCTGCAACGCTATAGCCTCACCAATGGATGATTGCGCCGCTCCCGTACACCAAGCAATTCGCTTTATAGGGCGGTCGGCAGGTATATGCATGGCCTCTCGGCCGAGTCGGGCTTGCACATGCTGCTGCATCTGCTCTCCAGTCCACGCCTGCTCAAGCTCAGCACTGCGAACCAGCGGCGGCTGCCCGCGCACCAGCGCAGCAGCTTCTACCGACCAAGCAAGCTGCTTTGCAAGCTGAACATTATTGCCATACTCAGGATGCATGTCTAAAGGCAGATGATACGCCAGCAAGCTGATGTCATTGACCAACAATTTCTTTAACCGCTGCTGCCGAATACCGGTGATACACGGTGGCTCGTTTTTCCAAAAGTAGCCATGATGAACCAAAATGGCATCGGCATCGCTCTCGATAGCTGCATCGAGCAGTTGCTGGCTCGCAGTAACACCTGCAACCAGCCGCTGAACGTTTGCAGCGCCCTCAACCTGCAGCCCATTAGGGCAATAATCTTGTATTTTGCTCGCCTGCAACAGCGTATTTAAATAAGTAACTAGATGAGTAAGCTCAAGCATCAAGGCGGGCTCCGCAAGATTAAGCATGCTGATAGGTGCATTTAGGATTTAGGCTATTGAGTCGCGACGCATTGTTTTTGACTAATGAGAGTGCGTAGGCATAATGCATCGAGCGTATGATTATACTCACAAACCTTACCTAAATCGCAGCGCGGGTTATAACCTAGCTTTATGCAAAAATTTTCAATCAAACCGTTCATTTGGCCGGTGCTGTTTGGCATCATGCTCGCCGTAGTGATTCTGCAGGCGCGACTACTACAGCAGCATCATTCTCGACCCACCTCATCGGATTTAGACAGCATGCAGGCGCCCACCATGCTCGAGCGCGCCAGTTTCGCCGATGCCGTTGCAAGAGCCATCCCTTCGGTTGTCAACATCTACACTACCCGTGTTATAGCCACCCAGCAGCATCCCTTGCTTAACGACCCAGTATTCCGCAGGTTTTTAGGTGAGCGCGCCATCACGCCAAAGAATAAAATAACCCGCGGACTAGGCTCTGGCGTTATTGTTGACGGTGATGGCCACATTCTCACCAACCATCATGTTATTAACGAGGCTGACCGCATTAGAGTCATGCTTAATGACGGTCGCGAGCGAGATGCAATTCTTGTTGGCAGTGACTTGGCGACCGATATAGCGGTGCTAAAGATTGAACTCGACGACCTTCAGCCAGCTGCCATTGCCGATCCTAATTCTGTGCGCATCGGCGATGTAGTGCTTGCCATTGGCAACCCTTATGGCATTGGTCAAACAGTTACTCAGGGAATCGTATCGGCCATCGGTCGTTATGGGTTAAACCTAAACACCTACGAAAGCTACATTCAAACAGATGCCGCTATCAACAAAGGCAACTCTGGGGGGGCTTTAATTAATACGGCAGGGCTATTAATAGGCATCAATAGCGCACTTTTTTCGCAATCGGGCGAATCCAGCGGCATCGGCTTTGCAATTCCTAACGATATTACACAGCATGCTCTGCAACAAATAGTTAATACCGGTGAGGTGACTCGCGGCTGGTTAGGCATCTCCGGCGAAGAGATAACCCCCTCGCAAGCTGAGTATTTTGGATTAAATATCCAGCGCGGGCTGATGATCACCGGCCTAGTGAAAAACGGGCCCGCCGATGCAGCAGGTTTATTAAACGGCGATATCATCACCCACATTGACGGAGAGAAAATGGGCAGCGGCAATGCCAGCATGCACAAAATCGGTCAAACAAACCCTGGGGCAACGATCAATATTAGTGTTTTTCGCAATGGCGCCACACAAAATGTCCTGGTTACTATTGGCAAAAAGCCGACCCGACATGCAAGTTAGTGCAACACCGCTGACCGCCCAGCGAACCAAGGCAAACATCAAGCTAAGCAGCTATTTTGCCGTCCTGTCTTGACTCATACGGTGCACATGCTAGAAAAAAACTTTCGCTTTGAGAGAATCGCAATCTGTACCAACAAAAAACTAGCTCCATCCGCTCAGCTCTAATTAGCACAATACAGTGGGAATTTTCTTCGATGAGTCAGCCGCAAAAAAACAACCCTCTACATGGCATCACGCTCGAGCAGGTTGTTACACAACTTGCCGATCATTATGGCTGGGAAAAACTGGCCGAAAAAATTGATATTAACTGCTTCAAAAAAGACCCTTCAATAAAATCCAGCTTAAAGTTTTTGCGTAAAACTCCCTGGGCAAGGACTAAGGTTGAAACGCTGTATATTGCAACCTTCACCAAGAAAAGCCCGTGGGCGAAAAAATAAAGCGCCCTTTAGGCTTTATGAATATAGCGAAAGGTTAAATTAATACGCGGGTCTTGAACACGAAGGCGCTTTGGCAATTGATGCAACCAATGCGCCTGCATGGCACCACCCATAACCAATAAACTACCCGACGATAGTTCTTGAGTGTAGCTATGCTGTGCCAACTGCCGATGCTTGAACTGAAAATCGCGTGTTGCACCAAGGCTCACCGAAGCGATGATCGGCTGGCTCCCAAGCTCTGGCTCGTCGTCAGCATGCCAGCCATTGCTATCCCTGCCATTGCGATACAAATTGGCCAAAACACTATTAAACTTAGCTTGAGTCGCCTGCTCGAGGTCGTTTTTTATTTCAAGCAATGCTGATGTCCAAGGCAAAGCAGTATGCGCAATACCCGAATAGGTATACTGCACATTGCTCGCCCCATAGAGCGCGGATAGACGAGGCACCCGATGACGCTTACCGTATATTTGTAAACTTTCTTGCTGCCACTGCAGCTCTTTCAAGAGCAAATCAAACAGGTCTTGCGCACGAGCAGACGAATAAAATTGCTCAAAAAAATCAACATTAGCATCGGGCAACACAGCGCTATCGTAGTTAGTAATGCACTGTGATTTTCCTGCCATGCTATCTCGCTATTAGCCTTCTATATAATGCCAACCTAACGATAACTAGAAGCGGGCATAAGTCTCAACAGTTTACAATCGACGCGCAATTTTTCAATGAACGCATATAGCCAGCATCAAACAATAAGCTGATAGCCAGCACTGAGAATATCCATAATTTCCGCTTTTGGATCTTCTGAAACTTGCAGCTTTTCACCCGTTATTTTTTCAGCAATGGAGGTGTAGGTTGCCGAAACATCAAGCATCATCTCTACCGGAAGCGCATTATCTTGTGCAAGCGCTAAGCGCTCTGGCATTCTGGACTTATTTAATAAAATATCTGGATCTGGAAAATAATTGAGCAAGGCCTGGCGAAAACCTTCTTTAGATTTTTCGACGATATTACCTTCACGCAATTGCTCACCATCCCAAATTCTTGATGAATCAGGCGTACCCACTTCATCCATATAAATTAACTGCTCATCACCATTAGCATCGGTGACGTAGCCAAATTCAAACTTAGTGTCGACAAAAACCTGATCTAATTGTGCCAGCTTATCGCTAATTAAACCAAAGCCTTGCTGCAGAAGCGTTTCATAGCGCGCGATATCATCGGTACTGTGAAATTTAAACGCTGCATAATTATTTTCAATGTCCGCGCGGGTCACATTCACATCATCCGATTCTGGCACGCCGGGAATGCCCGTAAGAATACCCTTGGTAGACGGTGTTATGAGCAGCTCAGGTAATTTTTGGTCGCGTTGCAAACCATCAGGTATTTTGATGCCACAAAATTCGCGCTCGCCCTTAGCATAGGAGCGCCACATCGAGCCGGTGATATATTGCCGCGCGATCGCCTCAATCATAACGGGCCTGGCGCGCTGCACAATCCACACTAACGGATGGGGTATGTCGAGAATATGGCTATTAGCCAGGCCTTGCTCACGAAACTGGGCAAACCAATAACTGGATATTGCATTGAGTGCCGCACCCTTACCCGGCACACCGGCCATGCCGCCCTGTGCATGCCAAATGCATTCAAAAGCGGAGAGTCGATCGCTGATTGCCATAATGGCCAACTGCGCATCATCGGCTACTGCATAGCCCTTCTCAGCTATCAACCGACGACTATCTTCATCAGATAACCAATAGACCGAGCGCACCTTGCCACTGTGCACCGGTAAATTCGTTCGAATTGGCAAGTCGTTGCTGGCAGCTAGTACTTTATGCGCTGAACCCATGGTCTATGTTCTCCTGCTCACTGCGAAAAGCGGCGCATTATAAGCTAGCTTTTAAGCCGCCTCCAGCCCGAATACGCCTTTCTTTAGTCTTTCGCCCATTCACAGTGCGTAAACATCAAAACGTGCAGCCTTACCCGTCAAGCAAGAGCTGGGCTGCATACCAGCCAGCACCGGTGCCGACGGCGCTCTTTTGACGACGACCTTTGATAGCGCTAGTGAAGTTGCTGCTGCAAACAGCGCCTGATTGCTGACAGCCATGGCCGCTGCAGGATAGTTTTCTTCGTATATTTCGGTCAACAATTGCAGCGCGCGCATATTTTTCTTCACCCCCGCAGAGGCTTTAAGCCCTTGGGCTGCCGGCTTGTTAGGATCGAGATACATGGGATCCAAATAAATAATGTCGGGAGCAGGCCCTTGCCAATCAGCCATAAGAGCTGCGCTATCACCACACACCACACGACAGCGCTGGGCGGCCATAGCCTGCCTGTTGCAAGAATGCCGTACTGCAGATTTTAGCGCCTGCTCGAGCAAGTACGCCAACACAGGAATCCGCTCTGCCTGCACAACATGGCAGCCACTGGCTGCCAGTAAAAAAGAATCTCGGCCAAAACCCGCCGTCGCATCCAAAACCAATGGTTGATAATCGGATTTTTTGCGGCCACGAACCGCCCTGACGGCAAATTCTCGATTTAAGTTGTCTGCCTCTAAACGACGAGCAAAGCTCGGCTGCGCATAATCAACCGCCACTTTGGATTGGCCGGCCGCGCTCACTTTATTATTGGGCAGGTACAGGTTCCACCCCGCAGAATCGTAGGCCAACCGCAATTCCTGCCTAAGGCTTTCGCTACTGAAGCCATCGCATTCAACACACTCTGCCAGGGCCAACAATGCAGCACATTGCTCTGGCTGAGCCTGAGTAATATCGACATGGCATTTGCGCGGCACAGTGTTTGACCTTGTGTGTTAAAACGTTAAATTCGGCAAGTTGTTTAATGCCCCGAGCGCTTACCGAATAAGGCGGACAAGCTAGCTGTTTAAAATGGTTAGACGAATTCCAAACCCATCCCTTTGTTATTAACATACACAACACGCATGGGCGCCGGCTGCCGATGCAATATACCAGCATAGCGCTTGATATAAACATCAACTACCGTTCCCGCAGGAGGCAAGTCGCTAGCCCCTCTAATCGCAAAAAAGCCGCCCGATGATGCGTTAGTGGCCTTGAGTTTCAAGACTCCTAATGCCGCGTGATGAATTTCAAGTCGAGCTTCGGTGGGCAGGCGTACAGAACTGCGCTGCTCAGAATAATTCATAGTCAGCCATAAAACTTATCTGCATTCGTCATTGCGCCTTAATGAGTCACTGTAATAGGGGAAGGAACATCGGTAACTTTTGAGCCTGAACACCCGCTCATAACTATTATTTTTCGCCAACACCGCGCAATATTATATTGCCACCGCGTTGGTTTTACTTGCGTGCAAACTCCATCAGAGAGGCGCCACTAAACAAGCTCCAACCAATCAAAACCATTGTCTTGATCGGCCACCACTAGACGCTCATGGTCAGGGAAAACGCTTTGAATTTCTTGGACTGCCAGTGGCACCGAATTATTTTGCTGACTGATATGCGCCAACACTAACCACTGTAATTTTTCAGGTCTCAACTGCACCAATAAATCTCGCGCCTGAACGTTACTTAAATGCCCCCAGTCACCTAACACACGACGTTTGACCGACGCAGGATAAGGCCCCTCTTGCAGCATAGCAACATCATGATTACATTCAAGAACCAAACCATCACAGTCGGCATAGGCATCAATAACATGCTGCGACTGGCAACCCAAATCAGTCAACAAGCCCAATCGTTTTGAATCTTTTGCACCATTAAGGCTTCTTAGCGCCACGCCATCAGCGACCATGCTCACAACATACTGGCACGGCTCACGTGCGTCATGCGGAACAATCACAACATTAATGCACAAAGCATCAATTGCCACTTGCTGCTGATCTTGAATGAAATTCAGATTGGGTAAATGCATGCAGTCGGCACCTAACGCAGTGCCTCTTGTCATATAAATCGGCATTTTTTGACGACGTATTAAACCGCGCAAACCCCGAATATGATCACCATGCTCGTGTGTAATAAACACAGCGGCAAGATGCTCAACAGACAAACCCAAACGCGCCAAGGCAGGCTCTAGCTGCTTGAGCGGCAGCCCGCAATCGAGCAATACATGGGTATCCCCACTAGACACAATAAGCGCATTACCCTTACTACCACTACCCAGCGAAGCAAATTTCATTAATCGTTATCAGCTCAACTTATTTAAAATTTTGCGCAATAAAAAAGCCTGCTCATTAGCCTCGAGCAAAGGAGGTTGGCGATTTTGCACTTTAATTCGCAGCGCATCCTCGCCCTCGACTACTGTAATCAATAAAGAGGCCTGCTCAGAACTCACTGTCTGTTCATTATTTTTCCCACCTAACAGCCCGGCAAAAAAACCTGGCTTTTCATCCTTGCTAGAAGGATCGACATACTCTGCAAAGTATACGCCCTTGCTTCTGTCTATATCTGCCACAACAAACGAGGATTTTTTGAGAGCTAGGCTTAGCGAGGCCCAGCCGCGGTCGAACGGCAATACCAGCCACAATTCAGGTTCGCCACCATCGCCGTATTGCAGCCTGACTTTACTTGCAGACCCAAGGCCCTGCGCCAACAGCGAATGAGAGCTTTGTTCGGGCGAACCGGCCAAATGCTTGGCCAGCAGTGACACCATATTTGCGCGGCGCTCTGCACTTATTTCAGTTATATCTTGTAAGTCCGTCACCACATCATCAGCCACGGCTGCCTCATGAGTCACCCAAATTTCGGTGGAGTTTTTTTGCACCCCCGCTTTGAGAACAAACTCATAGCTTTCTTTAGGCAAATCACCGATTCCTGCTGCCTGACTGCGCGCCTTGGCTGCCCCTTTAGCGGTAACCTTATCGAGCGAAGAAACTACAGCCGTTTTATCGCGATTAACGACTAACAAATCAGTTTTTATCACGCCTGCTTGAGCATCAGCACGCAGCAGTGGTATTTGGTTAGACTGTAAAAATCCCAGCAATAAGGGCCATGTTTGACTAGGCGAGCGCTTCGTTAAAATCCATTCATCATCTTGGAAGCGCTGGATACGCACACTACCCCTACCCTCAACTTCATCGAGCCGCGTCACCCTTGGAACCTCATACGACTCTGGCAACACCTTGGCGTACTTCAGTTCAGGAATTGGATAAGCATCATCGGACGGACTCGCCACCTTGCCATCAGGCAGCCGCAAGGCAGGATCGATAGTCGCATCTAAATAATCATTGGACGCATCAGGAAAAAAACCCTCATCACCAAATAGCGTTTCACAACCGCCCAAGAATAATAACAGCGCACCGATAACCAACGCTCTGAGCAAGCCACATGCTTGATTACACAAACTCATGTTATGTCTGCTCCTTGCAAAGCACCAACAGCAATAAGCTCACGCTCTAGCTGCTGACGATACTCCTGAGACAACTCAGTTAACGGCAGGCGAATACCACTACCAATCAAACCCATCTGCTGCAAAGCCCACTTAACGGGTATGGGGTTGGCCTCAACAAACATTGCCGCGTGCAGCGATGCGAGCGCTTTATCCATGTCCCTAACCTGCTGCTGATCAGCGCTAGAGCCTTGCTGCGCTGCACGAGCGAGCTTACACAGCGTGGCAATTTTTTCGGGCACAACATTTGCGGTTACCGATATATTGCCCGCGCCACCTTGCAAAATTAGCTCAATAGCTGTTTCATCATCACCAGAATACACAGCAATGTGCTGACCACAGCAATCCAGCAATTCGATGCCTCGCTGCACGTCACCGGTAGCGTCTTTAATACCAACAATATTATCAACTTGTGCAAGCTGCGCCGTGGTGTCCGGCAACATGTCGACCGCCGTACGCCCTGGCACATTGTAAAGAATATTAGGAATATCCACGGCCTCGGCAATAGCTTTGTGATGCAAATACAAGCCGCGCTGCGTTGGCTTATTGTAATAAGGTGTGACTGACAAACAGGCATCAGCTCCAATGCGCTTCGCCACGCTCGTCAGTTCAATAGCTTCAGAGGTAGAGTTTGCCCCAGTGCCTGCAATAATAGGCACTTGTCCGCCGGCCGCCTTGATAACGCAGGCGATCACTTCACAATGCTCATCAACGTTGAGCGTCGCCGACTCGCCCGTAGTGCCAACAGCAACAATGCCATTAGTACCCGCGTCAATATGCCACTGCACCAATTGAGTTAACGCAACATAGTCAACTGCCCCCTGTGGAGTCATTGGTGTAACTAGCGCGACAATGCTGCCCATTATTTCAGGGATACCTTTCATCGGCACTTGCCTAGCCGGTGTAACGCTCGCTATAGCCATCTGTCTTTGCCTCAAAATTTCTTAAATGCGCTCACTGCTCAGCACTTCGTCAGCTCGCCCAACCTGCACTGTATTAACATCGATAGCCACATAAAGTGCCAAAACGATACTGGAACCATGCGGGAGCTACGCTGGAATACGCTATTGATCTTTATTCTGCTATTGCATGACCGTTTTTGTGGGCATACCATCTCAACACACCTAATTTGCAGATTTGTTGAGGTAAACCATTATGGTTTGCTCGGCAGCGTGCCGACAAACCCCAGTCTATTCAAAGCATCCAATATTAGCCGGTTATAGTACTTAATGCGCCTCACTCAGCACAAGTTGTAACAGTGCAGAAATGAGGCCACCCTTTGCAGCGATCACGAGTGAATGAACTGATGAGCAACCACAACCCTGCCTACAAGCGAGCGATGCCCTGCCTATTTAAGGTGAGCGACGATGCCTCTAGTATCACCTTCGCAACGCGGCAACTTTTAGTGCTAATCACAGCATTTTTATGCTCAGCGCTACCCGTCGCAACAGCCGCCGAAGAACAGTATCTGGTTAAGCCCTTTCGCGAGATAGACCGCGACTACATTTCTCAAGGCTTGCAAAGGGTCGATAATCTACTGAGTCGCCATTTCGGCGTCTATCTCAGCGGCGACACTCAGCTTGACCTGAGCTACCTACAACGCTTGCTCGATGAGCAACGCGTTGACAGCGACGATCTGCAGACTTTGCAGGGCATGGGGGTCGCGCTCGGTGAAGTCTTACGCCAAGAGCGCTACTTGAAGTGGGTTCGTTATATCGATCCTGAGGGGGCCTCACGCGCATTACAGCTGACGCACGAAGATTACTACGTCTTCCCTATTACGCTCATATCAAGGCGGGCATCTGTGGGTGCAAAAGTCGATGTTCAAGTGCTTTTTCAACGCGCTTTAAACAATATCGATGCCTATATAGAAAGCCAACGTTATCAATGAGTGCCGCAGTCATTTTTTGCAACGGCTACCGCAGGAATTGCCGCATCGGCAATAACTGCCAATCAGCAAGGGTTTAAAACACTTTCACTGCGTGTAAAAAATCGCTAAGATGCCTGCTCGATAATGATTGCAACATTTTCATCGCAACCTCATTAGTTATTAGTGGAGCACACCCTATGACGCGCACCCGTCATGCAGCTGGACAAGACGACGATTCTGAAATTGACTTAACACCCATGCTCGATGTGGTGTTCATCATGCTCATCTTCTTCATAGTGACTGCATCATTCGTCAAAGAATTTGGGCTAGAAATTAACCGGCCCGATGCTAATGCGCCTGAAGTTAATATTCCAACTGAAAATCAAAACGTTTTGATTGCCATTACCGCCGCTAGCGATATTGAAGTTGATGGTCGTCGCGTTGATATTCGCTCAATACGCTCGGTAATTCAGCGAAAACTCGCAGAAAATCCAAAGGGGATGGTTATTATTGACGCCCACCGTGAGGCAAAAGCCAACGTGTATTCGGCAGTGGCCGACGCTGCCGCTCAAGCTAAAGACGGTATTGGCGTGACTTTGGTAGTAAAAGACTAAGCCGCAAGCATGCCTAAAGACATTGAGAGCCTCGCGCCTGCCAGACTCTCTTTCGAGCAGCCATTGAATCGCGGAAGCAAGCTCAGAAAAATCAAACCAACACTGGCTGAGCTGCGTCGGCTAGCGTGCTATCGGCAGTATCTTCAGGCAATTCGCCATTTTCTAGGGCCAACAGCCACTCCTTGCGCTCCAAACCTCCATTAAATCCGGTTAGCTTGCCGTCGCTGCCAATAACACGATGACAGGGCACGACAATCGGTAGAGGATTTTTACGGTTAGCTCCGCCTACTGCCCGCACTGCGCGAGGCTTCTTTAATACCCTGGCAATATCCGCATAACTGGCCGTTTGGCCATAGGGAATTCGCGCCACAATCTGTAATACCTGCCGCTGAAAGTCGGTCCCCACCGGATTCAAGCGCAGCGCAAAACGAGTTCGCGTGCCGGCAAAGTATTCCTTTAACTGAACAATAGCATTAACGAAATAGGCGGCATCTTTGCGCCATTCGCTTTCTGGGAGCATGGGCTCTGGGCCCTGCTGGAAATTGATGTACTTAAGCCCGGTGGCGTCGCCCACCAACATCAGGTCGCCAACAGGAGTACTTGTGTAGCAATAATGGATCTGCATTGTCCGGAGCCTCGCCAATTAGTGCAAAAACTACCCAACTAAAAACCATCCTACTGCTTGAACGATGGCCATACAAAACCGACTGAGCGGCTCAAAGCTTATCGTATCCGCGAATAATGTCTTCAACACTGCCACGGCTCTCAACTATTATGCGGCATGAATAGAACATATCTACACCAACTATCACCACCTCACATCGGCTGAGCACTACTACTTTAGCACTTACTGACTCACCCCGCTCATTTTCTGCCCATACCCTCAGGCCAAGCAAACTCAGCTAATCGCTGCCATCTTGCCGCCTACCCGCTGCTGACATCTCAACCATTAAGTTAGGCGCAGGCCGACGCTAGCTCAGCCCTGTTTTTTTCGCACCGCAGCGAGCGCACAGGTATGCCGTCACGAGCTTGCCCGACTTCACATCGAATTGGCTGGCTTTGTCGACCTTCCAGCTGTGGTGCCCATGCTGACACAGTGAGGATCTTTTGGGCGCCTTGGGCTTCTTGCCAAATTGACCGGTTACAACATCGCCCATAGATAAGCCTGCATCTTATTGGTTTATTAACTCGCGCCAACCCAATCAGTGTCGTGCGCAACGGCTGAGTCACCGAAGTGCTCAATCGCGAAACAACTACTGAGGCACGCAGCTACAACCGTGCCGTCACCACTGCTCGCTGGGGAGCAGGATACCCTTCGATTGTTTTGCGCGCATCATCTGGGTCAAGAAAATCACTTAACGAGTGAAAAGTCATCCAGGCGGTTGCTCGCTGCTCGGCGGTTGAGGTCATCGATACATCGATTATCTGAATATCGCGAAATTTCATTTTTCGCAGCCAGCTACACAACGTCAGTACCGACGGGATAAACCAAACATTGCCCATTTTGCTATAACGACCCTCGGGCACGAGTACTTCACCATCGGCACCATCAATCACCAAGGTTTCTAGCACCAACTGGCCATCAACAGCCAAGGCACCACGCAACTCCATCAAATGATCGAAGGGCGAACGCCGATGATACAGAACCCCCATAGAAAAAACGGTATCAAAGGCCTGTAACTTTTCGGGCAAGTCTTCACAGCGAGCTGGAACCACCCAAACCGATGGATTCTGCAAATACTTTTGCAACGCCCAGAATTGCATAACAAATAAAGGAGTGGGATCAATACCAACAACCAGAGCCGCCTTCTCGCCAGCCATTCTCCAGCAGTGATAGCCATTGCCACAACCCACATCGAGAACTCGCCGCCCTTCTAACGAATCTATCGTGCCGATTAGGCGATCCCATTTATAATCAGAGCGCCATTCGGTATCAATGGAGACGCCGGCAATATCGAATGGGCCTTTTCGCCATGGGTGCAAACCATGCAGAGCCATCTCTAATTGGAATTTCGTACTGGCGCTAACATCCAAGGCCAATCCCGCACGCACAAATGCTGCATTTAAATCATTATTGCTTATCGAAATATCCGGCAATGAAGCAAGTGCATTTCGCCAGCGAGGAATGTCGCCATAACGAGCCTCATCAAGGCCTTGATCTAATAATTTAGGCAGCGTTGCGGCCAAGGCCGAAAGCTCAAAATCTTGCAGCCGAGCGACCAGCGGCTCATAATCAAAAAGACCCATAAGTGCCGCACCTCGAAAAAAACCTCATCTACTTTACCGCAATAAATGATGCAAAATTAAAACATTGAAACCAAACTTCTACACGCTGAAATCCTGCCCGTAACAATCGGGACTTATGCTGCTCAATCGACTCAGGTACCAATACATGTTCGATAGCTTCGCGCTTTTGACTGACTTCAAGCTCCGTATAACCATTGGCATGCTTAAAACGATGATGTAAATCAATAAATAATTCATCGACCTGTGTTGAGGAAAAGGCGACTTTTTCGGAAAGAACAAAGACACCTTCGGGCAGCATGCCCGCATAGATTTTTTCAATAAGTGCATCGCGTTGTGCCAGTTCAACAAACTGCAATGTGTAATTCATAGCGACCACTGATGCACGCTCGATAGATATATCGGCAAGGTCATCGCAGACCAACTCAATGGGTGTGTTGGGTTTATGCTGCTGCAAAATTTTCTTCAAACCTGCCAGCATTTGCGGCGAATTATCCACCGCCAAGAGATGACAGTTCGCCGCTGCATGCTTAGCCATGGAAAAACTACTTGCGCCTAATGAACAACCCAAATCATAAAGCTGCGAACCCGGCTGTGAGAACTGCTGCGCCAACAGACCAGTTATAGCCACGACCGTGCTGTAACCGGGTACCGAACGCACGATCATATCGGGGAAGACTGCCGCCACCGCCTCATCAAAAGTAAAATCAGGGACAACACCTAAGGGATGGGCAAATAATTTATCGGTTGATTGCTCGGTCATTGATTTGTTTCATAGCTCTTTGTTAATCGATGTGCTCAAAGCACAGCGCTAAATACTGATACAGCGTCTTATTAGCATACCATTTGATGTAAACTAGCCCTATTGAAATAATGACAAGCAGGCTTGAACCGACATAAAAATGAGGTGGTATTGCCAAGCGCTCATCAAGCGGCATCTGCGATAGACAAGAACAGTGTATGACAACAACTCCTCAAAAATCGCACCCAAAAATTAGCGATCCTTCTTCGGGGCCGCTCGACCAAGAGTCACTCCAACACGGACTTCAGCTTGCCGGAGCGCGTATTTATACCTATGGCGAGACGGCTATTGTACTGGAACTAGAAAAGTCCAACGAACGCTTAGCACCAGCAAAGCAGCAATGCATTTGGGCGCTAACCCATCTATTCCAACAACGATGGGCAGAACATCCAAGCATACGTGACATTGTGCCGGCCAATCATAATATGACCATTATCTTTGATCCTCTGAGTGAACCTTTCAGTGCTTGGATCAGAAAGCTTAGCCAGTGCTGGCAAGACCTAAATCAAGAAAACCCCTCGACCGCAAACCCATTTACAGGTGCCCGTACACATCGGCTAGCGGTGGCTTATGGCGGTGAGTACGGCCCAGACTTAAAGGCTGTGGCTCACATGCATGGGCTTGATGTTGAGGAAGTTATCAAGCGTCATTCTGCTTCGATATATACAGTCGCGTTTGTCGGCTTTCAACCAGGTTTTGCCTATTTAGATGGCCTCGACCCTGTATTGCATACACCGCGCCTAGCCCAACCCCGACAGCGTATTCCCGCCAATTCAGTGGCCATTGGCGGCAGGCAAACCGGCATTTATCCTGCCGATTCACCCGGCGGCTGGCACATTATTGGTCGTTACATTATGGAGACGCAGCCATCGCTATTTGACGCAAAGCGAGAGCAGCCAAGTTTGCTTTCCACCGGCGACCTCGTTAATTTTGTGTGGGCAAATGCTTAAGGTTATCCGCGCAGGGCTTTGCAGCTCGATTCAGGACGGCGGGCGCCAACATGTTGCCCAGTTCGGCGTATGCAGGGCGGGGGTCTTGGATTGTAATGCCGCGGCGCTTGCGAACTGCGCACTGCAAAATGCGGAGACCGAAGCCTGCCTCGAAATTATGCAGGGTGCATTTGAAATTGAATGTCTAGCCAACTGCTGGGTTTGTGTGACAGGCCAGCAGCTCACACTAACGCTAAGTCCATGCGATACCCAGTCAAACCATTATATAAACGAGCCTATTCATGCGGGTTGGCCCATACAACTGCACAAAGGCCAACGCCTGAGCATAATACCTTGCGCCGATACTGGCACAGCCTACCTCGCCGTTGCCGGAGGCTTTGATGTACCAGTGCTACTGGGTTCTAAATCGACCGACCTGGGCGCGCAGTTTGGCGGCTTTCATGGGCGCACCTTACAGAGCGGCGATACCTTGGCGCTGCTTACACCGAGCCGCCAGCAACAAGCCTTCCTTCAACAGCGTTATGGCAACGTGCATACACTAACAGGTATTCATCAACCACCGCCAAGTGCGGTGCTGCGCGCCCTACCCGGCCCAGAAGAAGATACGTTTAGCGCGAGCACGTGCGATGTTTTTTGGCAGCAACCGTGGCAAATATCGCCGGCGAGTAATCGAATGGGCTGCCGCCTTCATCGAAATACCAAAGAAACCAACCTTAATAATGATGATGCCCTGGCAATTGATTCCGACAATAACAATGCCATGCTCAATTCGCATGCGATAGTACCCGGCACCGTGCAGCTTCCTGCAAACGGCGAGCCCATTGTGCTGCTGGCCGATGCACAAACCACCGGTGGCTATCCCCGCATAGCCTGTGTAATCCAGGCCGACTTATGGCAGTTAGCCCAGTTGCCAAGCCATGCGCGCATTACGTTTAAGCGCTGCACTCGCGCCGAGGCATGGCAAGCTTTAAAAAAACAACGCGCATTGATTTACCGAGCGCAACGCGCGATCTTGCATGACCCTGCAATAAGCACACATAATGCCTGATAAAGGGGGCAACGCAGCGCACAGGCAAAAGACAATCATGCGCTGCTTACCCGCATGGTCAAGCCGGTTAAAACATGCAAAAAAATAACATGAAGCCACTTTTATTAAACGCCGATCTCGGTGAGGGCTTTGCCTACGATGCGGATATTATGCCGCTCATCGACATTGCCAATATTGCCTGCGGCGAACACGCAGGTAATTTATCCACGGTGCAACGCACCGTCGCCATGGCTGTTAATGCAGGCGTAGCCGTGTGTGCACATCCAGGTTACCCCGACCGCAAAAACTTTGGCCGCTTATCATTAACGATGGATCACGACGCGCTGCTTGATACATTAGAGTTGCAGCTGCTCCGCATTCAAAATGCATTACTTACTCATGGCCAGACGCTACGGTATATTAAGCCCCACGGCGCGCTATATAATGACTGTGCCAACGATGCCGCTTTGAGCACACGCTTTGTAGAATTTTGCTTAACGCAAAATAAGCAGCTAACTATTATTGGTTTGGCCGGCAGCACTCTGCTCGAGATAGCACAAGCGCATGGCATGGCAGTTTATGCAGAAGTTTTTATTGACAGAAGGTATATGGCTTGTGGCAATCTTACACCAAGACATGAACCCGGCGCATGCATAGAAGATATCGATCAAGCCTGTGCCCAGGCTACACAACTGGCGAAGTATGGGCAGGTAACCACTATCGACCAACAACTAATATCGCTTCCGGTTGATACTCTTTGCATCCATGGAGATACTGCATCTGCGCTAGTATTGGCGCAGCGCGTGGCAAAAATTCTCGCGCCATTTCGCCCGTAAGTATTACTTAATATTAAGCACAGCTTGTTTTTCAGCTGCGAGAATTTTTACTTTGCACTGTCACCTTTGCCCATCGATAAATTGTCTATGCAACCCATTGAACTACTCTGTCCAGTTTGGCCAGCTCCTGCTAATGTTGTTGCGGGCATTACAACTCGCGTTGGCGGTATCAGCCAGGCGCCTTATGCCGGGCTTAATTTGGGCCAGCATGTAGGCGACGATCCACTTTGTGTGGCCAGTAATCGAGCACAACTCGAAGCCTACTGCCGAAGTGACTTATGCAGTAACGACAACACCAACCCAGAGAAACCTTCACAGCGCTGGCATTGGCTTAATCAGACGCACAGCACTCATGTTGCTACCTGCGCAACACTACCGGCAACCGATGCAGGCTCACCCACCGAGGCTGATGCCGCCATCAGCAATGAGCCACATAACGTTTGTGTCGTACTCACCGCTGATTGCCTGCCTATTTTATTGTGTGACCGTCAGGGTACGCGCGTAGGCATCATACACGCCGGTTGGCGCGGACTCGTAGATGGCGTTGTCGACAATACGATTACTGCACTGTGCGCAGCCACCCAGCAACAAAGTTCGCGCCGGCCCAATGAATTGTTTGCTTGGCTAGGGCCTGCCATTGGGCCCAGAAAGTTCATAGTGGGCGATGATGTTCGCCAGCGCGCGGCCGCCTACTTCAGTAAAACCGGAACAACATTTGACCTTGCACCAAACGCATTAGATACCGCTTTTGCTACCGCGCCCGATGACTCACCTGAAGCAGTTAGCTCAACCGCTGCGAACACAGGCAAATATTTGGCTGACATTTATCAACTAGCCACGCTAGCGCTTTACCGAAATGGCCTGAAGCATATTTATGGCGGCGGATTTTGCACGACTACCGACCAACAGCGGTTTTTTTCGTATCGGCGCGACGGGGTTACCGGCAGAATGGCCAGCTTTATTCTACTGAACGATGCGGTAAGTTAATGTACAACAACTTAATTCCGGCCCCATCTTGAAAAAACGCGCGCTTTCAGCAGATGCAGCGCATCCGAGCGAGGTACATTTGCGTATAATCGAAAGCCAGGCAGCGAGCACTAGCCTCGCCTGAGTAACGAACTTTTAAATCACTGCATGAATAGGCTACAGCACGCATGAACCGACAACACGTTATCGATGAAATGAAAGTCCTTCCTACCATTGATGTTGCACACGAGGTAAGGCGGCGCATTGACTTTATTAAAGCCATGCTCAATAAAACCAACGCCCAACGCTTAGTGTTGGGCATTAGCGGTGGCATTGACTCTTGCGTCTGCGGAAAATTGGCACAGCTTGCGATTGACGAGCTCAATAGGCAACGAGATAACAACGCAGCGGCTTGCTACGAATTTATTGCTGTGCGGCTACCTTATGGCAAACAGCAAGATGAGCACGACGCACAGCTTGCGTTAGACTTTATCGAGCCATCACAACGCTTAACCGTCGATATAAAACTCGGAGCTGATGCCATCCATCAAGAAACCTGCAATGCCATAGAACAGGCCGGACTATTGCCTGAAAACGCGGCGCATCTAGACTTCGCCAAGGGCAATGTAAAAGCCAGAACGCGCATGGTCACGCAATACGAAATTGCAGGGATGCTTGGTGCACTCGTCATCGGCACCGATCACTCAGCTGAAAACATCACCGGCTTTTATACCAAGTGGGGCGACGGTGCCTGCGATTTGATCCCTCTTTTTGGACTCAACAAACGCCAGGTCCGCTCTTTGGGCAAGCATCTCGGCGCCCCCGCTATCATCATCACCAAAAAACCTACCGCGGATTTAGAAGACCTTGCACCGCAAAAGACTGATGAAAGCGCGCTAGGCATTAGCTACGATGCCATCGACGACTTTCTCGAAGGCCTTCCGATTGATACCGGTGTCGAACAAAGGCTACTCGATATTTATGTGCGTACCCAGCACAAACGTCAGGCTATACCCAGCGTCTATGATGCTTAAATAAGTAGCCTGTGTGTTTAGTATTTGAGCACCCAACAGCCAGCCTCACCTATGCTTTAACCTATCGTCACAAGTGGTTCGAGTAAGCTAAAATTAACGAGGTAACAGTGTCAGTTCGCGCGGACCTTAACGGGCCGCTTATCAACCCTGTATAAAAGTCCGGGAATGCAATGATATCTATCGCCCAACCCATCACCGAGCAAGCCTGTTGACCCCCCACTCTACGAAAAAACCATGGGGTGTTGCCGCAGGCCCTTCGCGCAACCCCGGGCATGCGGCAGACATCGACCGCCCCATTTTAATCATTTACTTTTGCTATCGGCTTGGTATCACTGCTCTTCTTTGGTCGCTATTCTTCACCGATACGGGCATTGGCAACAATCTCCCGACCCTCTTTATTAGCTCAGCTTTGATCTACCTTGCCATTAATACACTAACCCTTGCTCTGTTACTGCGAGGCTGGCCTCCTAGCTTTAACGCGTTACTCTTTCTCGTCGCTAGTGACATACTTCTAATTCAGCTTATTGCTCAGGCCAGCGGCCTAGTAGAATTGGGGCTGGGCACCTTGATGGTTATTTCAGTGGCAGCTGGCTCCATCTTTATGCGCGGCAAGACCCTATGGTTAGTGCCGGCTTTTGCAACACTTAGCTTGCTCGGCGGAGTTTTTTTCAGAGTATTACACGAGACAGCCAGCAAAGCTGAAGTCGCGGCCAGCGGCTGGCTGGGATTTAGTTTTTTTGCCACCAGTCTTGCCATCAGCTATTTAGCTGGGCGCATGCAAAAAAGTGAAGATCAAGCGCGCCAAGCAGCGCTTAATGCAGAAAAACTTCAGCACTTAAATCAACTGATCATCGCGCGAATGCAAACTGGCATCTTATTAGCCGAGCCTAACGGTCACGTAATTTCTTACAACCAATCGGCCGAAAAACTTTTTGGGCGAAACATCCACAACAAAGATTTTAATCTCGATGAAATTCACCCAAGCATCGCTCGATTCCATAATCAAGTTCAAGAACATTTTACATCTAGCGAATCCATCGAAAAAACATCGAGTGAAAAATTTGCCAAATTTCACAGCGTTGAAGGCAATAACTACAAGCTAACGTGGGTTAATTTAGAAAAAAACATGCCGGCAGACTCACTTATTTTCGTTGAAGATCTGTCCAAAATCGCCCAGCAAGCCCAGCAAATGAAACTGTCATCACTGGGAAAAATAACAGCGAGCATCGCACATGAAATACGCAACCCGCTAGGAGCTGCCAGCCATGCAGCTCAATTATTACAAGAGTGCATAGATAATGAAGAGGATTCTCGCCTGACTCAAATCATCGTAGAGCAAACTAAAAGATGCTCGAACATTATTGACACTGTGATGGATGTTTCGCGCGGCAAAGCGGCCCGTGATCAGTTATTTGATTTAGCTCAATGGCTACCTGCATTTGTGAAAAGTTATAACCTAGATAAAAAAACAGAAATCCAATACCACAGCCCTGACAGCGCCGCCATTCGATTCGATCCGTCACATCTAGAACAGATCCTCAGCAATCTACTTGATAATGCAATCAAACACAGCGTCGATGCGAGCGGAGAACAAAAAGCTTACCTAAAGGTTTCATTTGATGAAGATGACTGCCCACGAATCGATATACTTGATCAAGGCCACGGCGTTAAACTTGAAGACCGTGATAGACTTTTTGAGCCTTTCTTTACCACCGGAAAACTTGGCAGCGGTCTAGGGCTGTATATGTGTAGAGAATTGTGCGAAGCCAACCAAGCTACGATTAGCTACCTTGAGTCACATCAGCCAAACAAGCACAGTAGTAACGAATTTTCTGCGCATTATTTTCGCGTTCAGTTTTCTCATCCAGACCGACAAGCTCTTGAGCTTGTCGACTTAACGAAGTAATAGGGTAGCCCAATGACTATTTTGCCAGTTTTAGTTGTCGATGATGAACCTGATATTTGCGAACTCATTGCGCTCACGCTGGATCGACTTGGCCATAAAAGTCAAACTGCCCATACGCTGCTGGAGGCCAAAGAAAAACTCACACAACAGCGCTACGCGCTATGCCTCACTGACATGCGCCTACCCGATGGCGATGGCCTGGAGCTCATTAGCTTTATCAGCAAAGCCTGCCCTGGCACGCCTGTAGCCATGATCAGCGCACATGGCAACATGGATACTGCCATTGAAGCACTCAAACGCGGGGCCTTTGATTTTTTAAATAAACCGATTCAATTAGATGAATTGAAAGCGCTCATTCAATCGGCGATTACACTACCTGCCTCGGCCAGTGACGAAGACCTTCAACTCATCCAACAACGTTTAGCTGGCAATTCAACCGCTATAAACCAGCTTCGCGATACCATTATTAAGGTCGCTAGAAGCCAGGCGCCCGTCTTCATACAGGGCGAGTCTGGCTCAGGAAAGGAAGTCTGTGCGCGCACCATTCACGATTTAAGCAGCCGAAAAAAGGCTCCTTTTATTGCGGTAAACTGTGGCGCAATACCGAGCGAACTGGTGGAAAGTGAATTTTTTGGCCACAAAAAAGGCAGCTTTACAGGTGCTGACAAAGACAAGATGGGATTGTTTGCATCAGCCCATGGTGGCACGCTATTGCTGGACGAAGTGGCCGACCTACCACTTGCGATGCAGGTCAAACTTTTACGGGCTATCCAAGAAAAATCCATACGGCCTGTAGGCAGTAACGAAGAAATTAGTATCGACGTAAGAATTTTAAGCGCAACCCACAAAAATCTTATCGAACTGGTTAAGCAAGGTCTTTTTCGTAACGATTTATTTTATCGCATTAATGTAATCGAATTATTTGTTCCGCCACTCAGGGAACGAAAAGAAGACATCGCGACGATAGCCGCTCATATTTTAAAGAAAATATCCGCCACTATGCAGCGCGGCGTCTTTGAATTATCTGATGATGCGATCCTGAAGCTACAAGGTTATTTATTTCCGGGTAACATAAGAGAGCTTGAAAACACGCTAGAACGCACTATTGCACTCTGTGATCATGAGTACATCGAAAGCCAACATTTAATCTTCCAATTGGGGCAGCCATCTCCTCAAGATAATAGCATCGCACCCGATAGCATAGACCGCCAAGCGACGAAGCATCAGCCCAATGAATCGATAATCAATGCCGACACGCCTTCAGATTCATCTATAAAAAATCCACCGCGAGATGGATCGCTAGACGACTATTTAAATGACATTGAACGACAAGAAATTTTAGCGGCATTAGATTATTGCCGATGGAATAAAACTGAGACTGCAAAAAATCTGGGCATTAGTTTCCGCTCTCTACGCTACCGATTAAAAAAACTCGATATCGATGAATAGAAATCGCTAATTTTTTAAAGATCGTTCGTCATCAAAGAATAAAATGGGCTTGACAAACATCTGACGACTGTAAGATTATCTCAGCATGAAAATCATTGCTAAATAGTAATGACATAATAAAAACTATATTAGAGTCTCCAGGATGGCAAGGCTTTTAGAACAAACTCATCAATACCGCACAAGGAGGTGCCGGAATGAAAAAACAAGACTGGCTAGACCACAAAAAATCGCAATTGCAATCGCAATCAATAGCACGCTACCGACCTACCGAGCCTTGGTTATTAAGCCGTGATTACCCTACGGGAACCACACTGATTGAATTACTCACGACCCTTGCAGTAATAGCAACGCTTGCTACTTTTTCCCTACCCGCACTGAACCATCTCGTCCAACAAGCGCAAGCTGATAGCGCTCAACAATTGCTTCGCAAAGCGATTTACCGCACACGTAGCGCTGCTATTTTTTCAAAAAAAATTGTTTCATTCTGCCCCGACGGGGAGTTTGAGTGCGGTGAGCAATGGGGAAACGGGGCCATTATTTTTACCGATGACAACAACAATGGCATTATTGATGAGGACGATGAGCTACTTGAAAAAATTGATTTCAAGGCCGCCAACTTCAATATCAGCTGGCGAGCTTCAGGAAGGAAAAACTATTTACGCTACTCACCTACTGGTATGGCAAGAGCTTTTGGACGATTCACACTCTGCGAAAAATCCAAAGATCTTCGCCTAGCACGCACCATCGTAATTAATCGCCAAGGACGGCTAAGAGAATATTATGATCGCGATAGCGATGGAATTGTTGAAGATATTGACGGAAGAAAGCCCGACTGCAGATAACCATGCCATTATCAGCAGCAGTATCCACGAGTCGCTTAAGCCGTAGTCTTGATCAAACAATGCGTGACGACTAGCGCCAGCAATCATCAATTGATCCCTCACCTGCTGTTCTTACGCCGGCTTGATTAATTGATAAATCTCCACACCCATCACTGGCTTGATCACCCTGCGCAGTGGCTGTGATAGTGTAAGTTGTCGCGTCGGATGTAACGGCTAATGTGTAATAACTTTGACTGCCGCCAACGGGTGCCTTTACAGGAATGCTACCGGCCGGTGGATTTGCATAAGAATAGTGCTTGGTATAATGCCGCTCCATTTTCTGACGCGCATCCATCAGCACCGAAGCTGCATCAGCTCTGCGGGTATCGCGAACCTGGCCTTGATAAGCCGGATAAATAATAGCTGATAAAATACTAATGATGGCAACAACTATCATTAACTCGATCACGGTAAAGCCGTGCACGTTATTGCCTCGCATACGCATAGAACACATCAAATCTCTCCTTCTCACTCAAGCTACGGCTGCAAAAAAATCATGGTACGCATCATATAACTGAAATCAACTTCTACTGACAACATAAAGCGCATGGACAACCTCCCCATCAGCAGCAACTAGCGCACTGACGCCATCACCTTTGCGCAAATTATTGGCGGTTCCAGACGACCCATCTTGTAGCTTAATGACAATATCAAAAGCCATACGATAGGTAGTTTCAACCAAGCCCAAGCCGCCTAGCGTTACATTATTATCGGCAATGTTGAGAGCGATAATGGTTGCTGGAATCTCGTCGACTGATTGCGCATTGGCGAAGTTGGCATAAGATGTTACACACAATACAAATAGGGCTGCATGAATCCATCTGGCCAAGTAACGATTATTTTGCATTTCGAAATTCTCCAATAAACTTTTCAACTCACCAGCATTTATCATGCTACTTGATCTGTCGCCAGCGCACACGGCCCTTACGGTCGTTCGACAGCAGTATTTCAGCACCTGTTTCACCAAACAGAACAAACTCATCGCTAGGGCCACCCAATAATTTAGTATCCAAAACAATGGCCCCTAACTCTTTACGCGATTTCACCGTGTCACCTTGACCATAATCGCTACTCGTAATCTCTCCATCACTGTTAAAGTCGATAACTTGCAACGAGGTGGCACCGCCGGAAAATCGATTCAGTGCATAAAGATAAGAAGTACCACCCGCTTCGCAAGGGTCGCCGTTAGGTACCACCGACGTGAACGCGACGACATTTGATACCACCGCGATACCACCGACCACTCGTTCTGCGCTCGCACCAACCTCTAAATCAAGCCACCAACCCTTATCACTGGTTGACAGCGGATTACTACTCACAAGACTATTCGCTGTAATCGTTTGCTCCACTAAATCGCTACCAGTAATGCAGGGGCTAGTCGACGATGTGCAGCTATCACTATCGATAATGCCATAGAATGACTGAGCCGCAGTACTCGATACATCCACCGGATCGATATATTGACCGGTACCAAAATAGACGAAACGCGTTTGCTCATTGCCTACCGCGACACCTCTGGTGGGAAATGTTCCTACAGCCGGTTTGGCCGTAATGGGCTTACTATTGCCGGCACTATACATAAGAACCGCATCGTTCCATTGCGCTGGATTGGTGGCACTAATGTCAAACTTCCAAAGGTTACCATCGAGATCACCGGCATAAACATAGTCGACGGTAAAATTATCTGGGTCGGTGCCGCTAGGCTTTGTGGCAAAATTATTAATATCAAAATCAGATACCGCCACAGGCGATGAAAGGCCACTTGGAGTACTGGTACTGCCGTTACCCACCTCAAATTTTGCCAATAGCTCACCGTCGTCAGCCGCCAGAACGTAAAGCACGGCTTTTCCACTGCCCACATTACCGTCGGCTTCGAGAGAGTTATAACCATTGGCAACAATCACTACCCACTCACCATTATTGGCTTTAGCAATAATAGGAGTTCCGTAGGTGTAGCCCATATCGGGGTCGTCGTGGTCTGTGAATTCCCACTGCACAATTGGGGCTGGATCGGCGTCACGCTCACTGGGTGGATCGGTGACATTCAATGCAAAAAATCCCTGTCCACCTGAACGTAAACCCCCAACCAATAAAGAGCGCCACCGACCATCGTAAAAAGCATCTTGAATCGTTAATGGGCCATCGACAAATGCTCCCGATTTAAAATCAGGGTTCGTCAAATCCGGTAAGTTTTTTATAACCGCATTGGGCACATAGGCGAAAACTTCTTGCCCCGCTGAGGCCGAGTCACTCGCGTCATAACCATGCAACATGCCGTCATTACCCCCTACATAGACAACCGCTGAGCGGCTATTAATACTGTAGGCACTGGCCTCAAGATCATCGGGAAAAGAAAACTGTAAATCATCCCCCCCCGGACCTGCATACACAGGGTTTGAATGCACAATGGCGCCCACACGAGAGGCCGGCGCTGCGCGCCCAGCTATACTACTGCGAGTTCTAAATACACCACCATTATCGAGCTCTTGCTCATCTTTGCCGCGAAAATAATAAACACGCTCTTGACCCCGACCATCATCGTCATTAAGCAAGGCTTGCTGTTCGGCATTGAGCTGAGTTGTGGCTTGCCATTTAAAATCAATTCCTGATCCTGAAGGCGCGCCTGCACCCTGCACCGACGTATTATCGTAGGTAAATAGGTTGCGCCTTGCTGGTTTCATATGATCATCAAGCTCGTCATTTTTAGCCGCAGCGCTCCAATCGGGACTATCTTCATTACATATGGCCCCCAGCGGCTTAGCATTACAGCCAACAGCAGTAGTACCGCTACCCCTAAAATCTGAACCATCAGAAACCGTATAGGCGCGCAGATCACCACTCCAGCTTTCAGTTGCAAACGATGCAATGTAAACCTTCGTGCCATCGGTAATACGGCCACTACTTGCACCAATGGTCGGCACATTACCTGAGCGCTCAGCAATCCGGTCGGTGATGTTATTCAACGCATCAACCAACTCATTCGGATTGGCTGCATTAAAGAATTCACCGCGACCGTTGATCGCAGCGTGGTACATGTCATCAATCGTGGTCGACTGCCCTTCAAGCGTTTGCGGCCAGTTTTTCGTACCGGCGAGTAGCGCTGCAAAGGTCGCGTCATCCGTACTGACTGTGCCCTCCGCACCAAAAGCAATACCAAACGAATTCATGTGCTGCCAGGTTGCAGGATCATTGCGTGGATGCCAGTAATCGTCGGGGTCAGCCCCATCCACTTCACTTTTAAATGGCGTAATATTATTCGGCTCTGGGCGTAGATCGGTGGCCCAGTAATGAAAGGTTAAATCCGAAAGTGATCGACTATCTAGAGGGTTCGAATAAATAGGCGCCGTCGCTGTAACATAGTTTTCGCCATCGGGCAGTATTCTGTTGGTTTGATCGAGCTTAAAGTTATTGGGGGCTGCCCAATCACCGTTGTAAAAACCATCGGTGACCAAAATATGCGTATTTATTCGGCAAGCGACAATTGGGCCGCTATTAGAGGATGCATTGGTGCGGTAAGCAGCATCTTGAGTAAAATAATCACCCGCACGTTTAATTGCATTGCGCAGGGGCGTACCGCCATAAGTGGGCACTGATTGAACCCATTCATAAAAACCCGCTCGCTCATCGCGATCGAACTCAGCAATATTCTGATTATCTTGACTCGGCCCGCCAGACCTTATCGACCGATCGGTATTTAATGCCTGCCGCCCTACTCGTACAGAATCGGACACCGCATCAGGGACAAAGGCACGCTGAATAGCAGACTTACTCGCATCAGCACGAATAGCATAAAACTGATACCAATTGGCAAAATTGGCTTCCTCTTCAGCCTGAGTACGCCCATAGTTATTGGTGCCGCCTGCATAATTGGCACCATCAGTTATGACTATTTTATCGTAACAATCTTGATCAATACGCTTATCTGCTGCACTGCCATCACAGCCTGGATTATCTTCACTAAATTCAAAATAATAGGCTGGCTGTTTTGCACAAGTGGGGCAGCCATTATTAAAGCGATCGTCTAAAAGCAGTGCATCTTGATAACTATAGTGAAAATATATGGCGCTAAAGCTCGTACGCAAATTAACCACATCACGGCGATCCTCAGCGTAATAATAACCGCGAATAGCAGCGTCAAAATTAGCATTGCTTGCGCTCGCTCCCGTAGCAAAACTGGGCGGCGTATAGGTTACGCTAGGCGAATAATATATTTTATTGTAATGGCTAGAGCGATAGAAATTTCTTCGCCAATTATTACTGAGACCATCTGGCATCCACCCCCACGCCATACTTCCCGAGTCATCTAACGATACAATAATGTTGGCGGGTATTTCACTTTGAACACTTAGCGGCAAGTCACTCAGATTAAGCGCCTGAGCGCCAGCCAAATGCCCTCCCATTGAGACATAAACCAAAGCCACTGTAAGCATCACCAAACGGCAATACCCATGCGCTTTTTCTTGCGCCAATAATAAAAATCTCATCAAGCCTTCTCCAACCCAACCGTTTGACTAAACAGGAATGCTATTAACCGCCATACTGCGAAAGATCAGCTGCGGTAAAACAACCACCAGGGCATATAAATACACTTTCAAGCACCGCCTCAGTCGCCGAGTCACCACCTTTTGAATAGGCCGTTACTCGATAAGTGGGCCGACTCGAGGCTGAATTTGTAGGCGCATAATTAAGCTCGCTGCTGGCCGCACCATCACCGATATACTCAATGACACAGCGCGGTGACTGCACAACCTGACCGACAAATGTGGTTTCCTCACCTGTGCTAGCCCAAAAATTTTCGTTGTCCCACCAATCGGCAGGGAAAGACCCATAAGCATACACGCTGCCCAGCTGAGCCTGCACATTGGCCTCACAGTTTGACAAGGCCGCCTCGGCACCATGAAAAGCTAAGCTTGCGCTTTGCATATTGCTAATAATACGCTCGTCTAAGGTAACCGATTGCATACCGCTCACACCCAACAAGGTGATGACAAATAACAAAACCAATCCTGTCAGTAAGACGGCACCTTGCTGGCGAGCTCTACTAACCATTGAGGAGTTGAGACTCTCGTTAAGTGAACACTCCTTCACCATTTTTTCCTGTCTGAAATTAACCATTAGATAAATTGCCTCGCAAAGCAATAGTTTGGGTAAACACCTGTCGCGCTTTACCATCGCTGAAAGAGAGCCCCTCTTCATCTAGCAAATCATATTGCTGCGCACTGCGATCAAGGGGCTCATTATCTGACACCGCCAATATAGCAACGCGCACAGTCATTACACGAGTCCAATCGACCACAGCATCGCCCGTGACATACTGAGTAACGACAAACCGACTGCCAGGATCAGTAGCCACCCCATACTGAATTTGCATATTCTCTATGCCCGAAACTAAAGCCACTGGCGACCTATTGGCAGAGCCATCAAAAACACGACAATACAACTGATCATCTTGACTAATAAAAAACGTCATGTTGACGTATAAATTGCTGTCGGTAGTTAAATCTATCCCCTCGCAATCAGCCATCAAACCGTCAGGATCACCCTGCAAACGCACGCGCAATACATCGGTATCAGCCGCCACATCGACCCCAGCTACCGCACCAGAAAAATTGTCTTCTCCACTAATTAAACCCAACGCAACAAAGTTGTCCTGAGCTGCCCAGATCTCATCGACCCAAGGCTTTAAATCTTCACTGTACTCCACCATCTGAAATTTATTGACTAGCTCAGCGGCAAACAAATCGTTATTCGTCATGGCCCCGGCGTTAAGATATCCGGCTTGCCTAGTCGCCTTCGACATAAAATTAAAACCAAACCGGGCCGCCTCCTGCATTGAAGACTGCGCCCTAATCACATCTAACGACTGCCGGCTGCCAACAAATACCTGCAACATCCCAACCACTAAAAAAAGCCCGATAACCAACGCAACCAAGAGCTCAATGAGAGTTACGCCACGCTGATGAGATTGGCTAGCACCTCTTTTAGTTTCTTTTGCACACACATTCTTTCTCACAAGTTTCATTCCTACTTAAAATCACGTTGCACTGTTAGTTCCTATGACAAAAACCGTGCTTGATTAGCGTCACCTCAATACTTGAGAGTGAACCAAATACAGTTTAAATCTGAATCGTCAAGCTCGTGCATGACATATCCGCAGCATCACTAGGATCGCAACCTTGCCCTCTATCACCATCACGATTTTCGTCCCAAAAAACCTGCACCGTAAAAACTGAGCCAACTATAACTGCGCCAGAGGCATCACTAATATCTTGTACAAATAAAACATTAGACATCCCGGCCGGTAAATTAGATCGCTGTATGGCTTGGCGCCATTGATATAAATCATAAGTAGCCAGCGTCGCCTCGTCACAAATATCACTTGAACAATCGGTCGCCGCTGCGGTAGCTGGATCGGCAAGATAACCGCTGGCCGCACCCAAGCGGGACTCATTACGATTAGCGCGCATTCGGTCTACAATATCACCCACTAACAAATCAGCTTGCGTGCGATGATAAGTATTACCTGACTCGCGCACACTAACTGCCTGCATCCCAGCCACACCTAAAATGCCAACTGAAAGAATGAAGACGGTAACCATCACCTCTATTAGCGTAAAACCGTGTGCTTTGGCTATTTGTGATAAGTTCGGTAATCGTTGAACAGACATAGTTGATATCGCTGCTAAGTTATTAAAAAGACATGAGGAAACTACACTTTGGCTGGACTAACAGCCCGGATCACCCTCGTAGCGCACGCCGCCAACTGAGCTGACGGTAAAGGCATGGCCTGTGACGTTGGAAGCACTATCCTCATCGCAAAAGCCAACCACAACAGAGCCCGCGGGGATTTTCATACCACTTGGCGAGAAAGTCAGCATACCGCCACTGCCATCATTGCCAACACGCAGCGATGTATTGCCATAACTGACATCGATTAGCGTGTCGTCGCCAGCATCGAAGGTACCATCGCCATCGTCATCAGAAAAAATAATCCAGCCGTCTTTCCAGTCAGCGTCAGCCGAGCAAGATGCCTGATCGTTGCTGGCACACAAAGTAGCCGATGTTTTGCGATAGATCGCCTCACCTCGTGTCATTTTCACCGCGGTGGCAAGCTGATCCCTCTCGGTGATCACACCACTACTTTTGATCATGCTTTGAAAGCTTGGACCGGCCACAGCTGCCAGAATACCCGCGATAGCCAACACGACCATGAGTTCTAGCAGAGTAAAGCCGCGCGACACTGTAGGCGCTAACCGAGATAACGTAGACATTTGCTGTGAGGGCGATTGCTTAGCCATTGGCACCTTGTTCAATAAAGAGCCTGCAGCGGAGTGGGAATTAGACCACAGGCAATTCTTTTCATAGACAAAGCTAAGTGTTGTTGAGAAATGGCTTGAGCGCTAGCTGATGCCGCCTGAGCGGTATAAATTGGCTGACAAACGTAGACCAAGACAAGCGCCAACCGAGCTTAGTGCGATACTCGGGACACATTGAAGCTTGATGAGCTTATTTTTCAGAAATAGACGGCTATATTGTGACTAGCATTCACTGATTCACAAAGGCCATTACGCAGACGCTGCTCACTGCTCGACTAGGCGCAATTCCTTGGGCATAGAAAACGTAATGGTTTCTGGTCTGCCTGCCTGCTCCAAGGGCGCATGGGCACCTTGTTCGCGCAAATAATTGATCACCTGCTGCACTAAAACCTCCGGCGCGGAGGCTCCAGCAGTAATACCCACACACTGCTTGCCCTCTAACCAAGCGTGTTGAATATCCTGTGCTGAATCGATCAAATGTGCCTCGGTGCCTGAGCGCTCGGCCAGCTCAGAGAGCCGGTTTGAATTGGAGCTATTAGGCGAACCGACCACCAACAGTAAATCACATGCAGACGCCAACTCACGCACGGCATCTTGGCGATTTTGTGTGGCGTAACAAATGTCATCTTTTTTAGGACCCTGAACAGCCGGGAAGCGAGCACGCAGAGCATCGATCACCAAAGCGGTATCATCCATCGATAACGTCGTCTGGGTGACATAAAACAAAGACTCTGGATTGCGAACTTGCAAGGACTCAACGTCTTGAACCGTCTCAACGAGATAAACATCGCCACCGTTACTTTTGTCGTATTGACCCATAGTGCCCTCAACCTCGGGATGGCCCTGATGGCCTATCAAAATGCACTCTTCGCCCTGGCGGCTATGTCGTACGACCTCCATATGCACCTTGGTGACCAGTGGGCAAGTGGCATCAAATATTTTCAGCCCCCTTTGCTCAGCCTCTTCGCGCACTGCGCGCGAAACACCATGCGCGCTAAAAATGACAATAACATCGTCGGGGATTTCAACCAGCTCATCAACAAAAATTGCACCACGCTCACGCAAAGTGTCGACCACGAATTTATTGTGCACCACTTCATGGCGCACATAAATGGGCGCACCAAATACATCGAGGGCGCGGTTTACAATATCGATTGCTCGATCAACGCCGGCGCAAAATCCACGTGGATTAGCAAGTTTAAGCTGCATAAAAATACCGTTACACTAAAATTTCATGGATGGTGACATTGAATTCAATATCCTTACCAGCCAGTGGATGATTGAAGTCTACCTCAACATGGGCCTCATCAATAGACGCCACAACGCCGGGCAACTCAGCCCCAGCAGCATCGGTAAATGAAACAACCAAACCTTGACGCAGTTCAATACTTTTATCGAAGTGGCTATGTTTAAACTTTTGTAAGTTTTCTTCGCGATGCTCACCAAACGCATCCGAAGCAACCACGACGCAATGCTTCTCTTCGCCAACACTCATACCCAATAGCTGACGTTCAAACCCTTCGAGCATATCGCCTGAACCGAACACATATTTCACTGCCGGTTGATCGTAATTCGAGTCTATAATTTCACCACCGGCAAGGCACAACGAAAAATTCATCATCACTGCGCCCTCTTTTTTTACGATATTCACTTTACAGTACTGCCCCAAAATTCATCGTTATGACGCCGTTTTTTCTTGCGCATGATTATCGACATCACCACGATTAATAAACATATCAAGCAACATAAAAGCAGCCCCTAAAGAAATGGCTGCATCGGCAACATTAAAAGCCGGGAAATACCAATCGCGATAGTAGACCAATACAAAGTCGACCACCTTACCCAGCAGCACGCGGTCTATTAAATTACCTACGGCGCCCCCAAGAATAAAAGTCAACGCAATCAATAATAAATGCTGGTTTCCCTGCAGGCGAGCCATCCAAACCACTAACACCACGCTTACACCCAAGGAAATCGCAGTAAACAACCAGCGCTGCCATCCGCCGGCATCACTGAGAAAGCTCCAAGCCGCGCCCTCATTATAAACCAGCGTAAAATCAAGAAAAGAAAGCAATGGCAGGCGTTCGTAGAGTTCAAAATTAGCCTGAACCCAGTACTTACTCAACTGATCAAGCGTAATAATAATCAGTGCCAATAGATACCACCAGCGGGCGGTACTCATTTTTAAAACTGGAAGCATTAAGCGAAGCTCCGTGTTTCACCTTCACCATCGACATTATCGACACAGCGCTGACACAGAGCCAGATGAGCAGCTATCGACCCCACCTCTGGCCGCAAGTGCCAACAGCGCGAGCATTTTCCATGCTCACTCTTCGCGACCACCAACAGCAGTCCATCCATCTCAGTAGCCAACGCGCCAGCCGGAGCGTTGTCAATACCCTCGACAACACTAGCGGCCGAGGTGATAAGTGCAAAACGCAATTCATCGCCTAAGGTTTTGAGGTGCCCGGCAATATCTGCATTAGCATACAAGACCACTTCTGCCTCCAGCGAGCCACCCAGCTCTCCTTCTCCGCGCTTACTCTCAAGAGCCTTATTCACTGCAACTTTAACGGCACACAACACGTCCATAAGCTGCGCCTCATTGGCCTCCGGATCCAGCAGATTAGAGACTCCCGCATAATTCTCTTCAAGAAAAATCGAGTCGCTACGCTGCCCCGGAATAAATTCATGCAACTCATCAGCAGTAAAACTCAAAATCGGAGCGATCCATCGAGTGAACGCTTCAATTGTATGATACAGCGCCGTTTGCGCCGAACGCCGCGCCAAACTATTGGTTTGTGTGGTGTACTGCCGATCCTTGATAATATCGAGATAAATTCCACCCAGATCTACGACGCAAAAATTATGTAATTTTTGATAAATATGGTGCAACTGGTAATCATTATACGCTTGCATAATTTCTTCTTGCATTTGCGCCGCTCTCGTAATCGCCCACCGATCTAGTAACAAAAGATTTTCGTTAGGCACTAAATCGGTAGCTGGATCAAAGCCATCGAGATTCGACAACAAAAATCGCGCGGTGTTACGAATGCGTCGATAAGAATCGGCCACACGCTTTAATATTTCAGTCGAGACGGACATCTCGGAACTAAAATCGGTGGCCGCGACCCACAAGCGCAATACATCTGCACCCAATTCATTCATGACTGTTTGCGGCGCAACAATATTGCCAGTCGACTTTGACATCTTTTTGCCTTCAGCATCAACCACGAAGCCATGGGTAAGCACTGCCTTATAAGGCGGCGTTCCGTGCATAGCCATAGAGGTTTTTAATGAGGATTGAAACCAGCCTCGATGCTGATCGGAGCCTTCTAAGTAAAGGTCGGCAGGGTAACGTAAACCTTTGGTCTGACGCAGTACTGAATAATGGGTGACACCTGAATCAAACCACACATCTAGCGTGTCAGTAACTTTCGTATATTGGTCAGCATCAGCACCCAACAGTTCGGCGGCCTCAAGCTCGAACCACGCTTCAATGCCAGTAGACTCTATGCGCTGGGCAACCTGCTCCACCAGCTCAATAGTGTTGGGGTGTAGCTCTTGAGTATCTTTATGCACAAATAACGTTATGGGCACACCCCAAGTACGCTGACGCGAAATACACCAATCGGGACTGCTAGCTAACATACCGTCCATACGGGCTCGCCCCCAATCCGGAACCCACTGCACTAAATCACACGCGCGCTTAACTTCATCGAGAAGATTTTTCTGCTGCATACCAATAAACCACTGTGGCGTTGCACGAAAAATTAGCGGCGTTTTAGTTCTCCAACAATGAGGAAAGCTGTGCGTGATTTTTTCATCTGCACACAGGCAATTTTTTTCGCGCAGTAACTCAACAATAGACTGATCAACTTTATAAACGTGCTCGCCCGCAAACCGCTCGGTGCGTTCACTATATACACCGTTACCGCCAACTAAGTTAAGCGTTTCGATACCGTAGCGTTGCGCCACCACAAAATCGTCAACGCCATGGTCTGGAGCGGTATGCACACAACCGGTGCCGGCATCAGTTGTGACGTGATCACCTAAAATAATCGGGACCTGCTTGTCGTAAAAAGGATGTTCCAGCAATTGGTGCTCAACGGCTTGGCCTGTGAATCGGCCCACAATACGATATTCATTTAATTGGTAGCGCTTGAGTAAAGACTCAAGCAAAGCCTCAGCCACCACTAAGCGACGAACATGCCCACCCATAGACTCGGGTGCACACTCTACCGCTATATAATCAAGCTCTGCATTGAGCGATACGGCCTGATTGGCAGGCAAGGTCCATGGCGTTGTAGTCCAGATAACCACGGCGATTTCGCCGCCGCCATCAATACCTCCTGCCAAACCAGAAAATTGTTTAGCATTAGCCACTGTAAAGGCCACATCAATCGCGAAAGAAGTCTTGTCTTGATATTCAACTTCAGCTTCAGCTAGCGCGGAACCACCCACAACGCTCCAATAAACCGGCTTAAATCCTCGTACCAAATGACCACGCTCAACAATCTTTCCTAACGCTCTGACTATGTTAGCCTCAGTGTCATAATTCATTGTAAGGTAGGGATTATCCCAGTCACCCAACACCCCCAGCCGGATGAAATCTTTGCGCTGGCCATCAACCTGTTTTCGGGCGTATTCGCGACATTTACTACGGAATTGGGCATGATCAATTTTTACGCCTGCCTTACCTACTTTGGTCTCAACCTTGTGCTCTATAGGCAAGCCATGACAATCCCAGCCAGGCACGTAGGGCGCATCAAAACCCTGCAAAGTTTTTGCTTTGACAATAATGTCTTTAAGAATTTTATTAACCGCATGGCCAATATGAATATCGCCGTTAGCATACGGCGGCCCATCATGTAATATGAACTGCTCTCTCCCAGAAAACTTTTCACGAATTTTCTGATAGGTGTTTTTTGCATACCAATTTTTGAGTCTCGCAGGCTCACGCTGAGCCAGATTCGCCTTCATGGGGAACCCTGTGCTAGGCAAGTTTAAGGTATGCTTGTATTGGTTTTTATCTTCACTCATAACTAATTTAAATCATTAAAAAAAATTATTTAACCAGCGCCCGTTAATTTGCGCCAAACCAAGATCTTGTATCTGCCACATCGCGTTCAATTTGCGATTGCAGCTGTGTAACATCGCTAAAACGCTGCTCATCTCTAATTTTATGTAAAAACCGCACTTCCATTTGCCGGCCATACAGGTCCCCCTGAAAATCGATTAAGTGGACCTCGAGAATGGCTTTAACATTTGCATCTACCGTTGGCCTAACACCAACGTTAGCAACACCTGTCATCCAGTCACTTGGCATTTCGAGTACCGACTGAGATGAATTAACGAGTCGGGCCTCAACCGCATAAACACCTGCCATAGCCGCCTGAATCCGGTGCAAGCTAATATTTGCTGTAGGCGCGCCGAGTTCTCGACCCAGCTGCCGGCCATAGATCACCTTTCCCGAAATGCTGTAAGCCCTACCAAGCAATTCCTCTGCCTGTGCAAATTCGCCATGCTCCAATAACTCGCGAATGCGTGTACTCGACACCCTGCCACCAGCAAATTCAAAGGTAGGCGTAGGCTCGACGCTAAACGCATGCTGTCGACCCAGAGACTCCAATAATTTGTAATCACCACTGCCACTGCGCCCAAATTGCGAGTCATCGCCCATGACTAAGTGGACGGTTGCCAAGCCTTGCACAAAGACCCGCTCGATAAAATCGGCAGCCTCCGTATTGCGCACACCATCATCGAACCTGACCACGAGTAAAAAATCGATGCCAAGCGCCGCAAAGCCCTCAACCTTCTCACGAAAGCTCATTAACCGTGACGGCGCATCCAATGGCGCAAAATATTCTCTAGGCAGCGGCTCTAGTATGACCACAACAGAAGGTAGCTGCATGCGCGCACCCACTTCAACCAAGTGATCAAGAACAGCCCTATGCCCTTTGTGCAGCCCATCAAACGCACCCATCGTCGCCACACAACCATTGGGCAGCGCATGTTGGTAGCGCCCAAAAAGGTTGTGTAGCCCCCGAATTATTTGCACGCTATTATTTTCCTGTACTGTTGGTTTCGCGACTCACCCTTACCCGATGAAGTTGCTCGCTGGCAATGCTCTCAGCCCTCTACATTCATCTTATAAAGGCCAAGTTAATTGAGACCGACAGTCGACTTAACCGAACATAAGACAAGGCGGTAAATTATATACGCAGATCATCTGCCGCAGCTTTTAAATCTGTATAAAGTCTGCGATTACATGCCATTATCGAGGCTAGGAAGCTCTAAAGTGCCTGACGCGCACGCCGAGTAACAGCAAGACCGCCACATAGCTTGCCAACCCGCCGGCACAAAGAATCATCACCTCGCCCAAGCGCTGCAAAAAAGAAGCCTCGGCCCAAAAAGATAAGTCTGGAGATGCCCCGTACAAAGCCAAACCCATGATCAGCGTGGCCAAAAGTGTTTGGCGCAACAACCACCAAAATTGGCCGCTAAGCAAGTGCTCTCCTGTAACCATAAATCGCTGGATCGCCGGACTATTAGATAAGCCACGAAGGAGCAACCCTGCATTCAAAAAAGCTGCCAGCGAAGTCGCTAGCGCCAAGCCAACATGCCCCAAGCGGAAATAAAAGTGCAAAATAGCGACCAAGAATAAATTGAGCCCCATATTTGCCACCATCGCAATAATGCCAATACGCACAGGGGTTTTCATATCTTGTTGAGCGAAGTAACCCGTCGCTAGCACTTTAATCGACATAAAGGCCAGTAAACCCAATGCGTAGGCTTGCATACTCAGAGCCGACATTTGCACATCGAGCGGAGTCATAGCCTGATACTGAAATAGCAAGTATAAAATGGGCTGCGCCAACAAAACCAACGCACAGCTAGCTGGTAAAGCGATAACCACCACACAGCGCAACCCCCAGTCAAGGGTATCGCGAAACTGCTCTACAACAGCGGTATTAGCCTGCTGCTGCTCCAGTGTCCCCACGCCCTCCCCAACAAGGCTACCCAATTGTAAGCGCGACAAACTTGGCAAAATGACGGTGGCAATAGCAATACCAAACACACCCAGGGGCAGCTCGGCCAAACGATCAGAATAGTAAAGCCATGACACGCTACCCGAAGGCAGAAACGAGGCGAGCACGGTATCAAGCAATAAATTAATTTGACTGACCGACACACCAAAAATAGCGGGCAGCATTAACTGCATGATTTTACGCACACCAGGATGGCTCGGGTCCCAGGTAGGCCGCGGTAACAAATGCAATTTGGCTAAAAATGGCAGCTGAAACATCAACTGTGCAAACCCTGCCAGTACCACACCCCAAGCCAACGCGAAGACCGGCTCAGCCAAATGCGGAGACAGCCACAAGGCGCATGCTATGAGTGACGCATTCAACAAAACCGGCGTGAATGCCGGCACTACAAACCGATCGTAACTGTTGAGAATGGCCCCCGCAAAACCAGTAAGCGATATCAACAATAAATAAGGAAAGGTAATACGCAACAACGCCACGGTTAACTCAAACTTTTCAGGCTGATTGATAAAGCCTGGTGCGAAAACCATCGTAACCAAGGGCGCAGACATCACCACTACACTGGTAATTAACAATAGCGTCCCACCCAATACACCACACACAGCATTCACCAATAAACGCAGTGCTGCCAAATCACCCGATTGTTCGCGAGCATTACGATATTCAGCTAGCACAGGAATAAAGGCTTGGGCGAAAGCGCCTTCAGCGAACAATCTACGTAAAAACTGTGGGATTCGGAAGGCCACAAAAAAGGCATCGGCATTTTCACCCGCTCCAAAGAATCGAGCAATCACCACATCGCGCAAAAGCCCCATCACCCGCGAGAGCATGGTCATGGATCCAACAACCAAGCTTGAACCTAACAAACGGTTCGTGGGGCGAGCTGGCCGAGGTGATGAGGCTGGAGCGGTCATCGGTAGGCTATACCTCGCCGTTAGCGTAAGCTAATTGTTGATGTACTACCGCATAGCTAATATTTTTGTGCATTACTGGAAGCGGCTACCTGTATACCAACCCACCGCTTGCGAACAGTCATCAATGGCATCCACAACATCGAGAGTGAGCGCAAACAGCGCCATACGAATAACGATGCCATTATCGGCTTGACGAAAAATAGCCAAATTAGGATTCTCATTAAGGTCGGTATCCAACTCGTTCGCCTCAGCACGGGAATCTCGCGGCAGCGGATGCATAATGACCGTATTAGGCTCGCAATGCTGGGTATAGACGCTCTGATTAAGTCTGAACTTGCCTCGGTAGAGATCGGCTTCCGCTCGCGAGCCAAATCGCTCCTCTTGAATGCGCGTGGAGTAAGCAATATCGACATGCGCAATACTGCCCTCAAGCTGCTCAGAGATGTGCACGGTGTGACCATTAGCGCGAGCCATTTCAACGAGATGCTCAGGCATCTGCAAGGCTGCCGGCGCTATCAAATGCAAATGGATATTCTTATAACGACACAACAACTTCACCAGCGAATGAACCGTGCGGCCATATTTAAGGTCGCCGATCATTGCAATACGCAAACCATCAAGCTGGCGCTGCTTAGCGAGCATTTCTTTTTGAATGGTGTATAAATCGAGTAAGGCTTGTGTCGGGTGCTCATTAGCGCCATCACCACCATTTAACACCGGCACTCGACTAGCCGAAGCAAACTCAGCCACCGAGCCGGCTTCGGGATGGCGCATGACAATCACATCACTGTAGCCACTCAGTACTCGAGCGGTATCGTAGAGCGACTCGCCCTTAGCCAAGGCACTATTTTCAATACCAGTGGTTTCGCGAACCTCGCCGCCTAACAAATTGAAAGCGCAGCCAAAACTAATGCGCGTGCGCGTACTGGCCTCAAAAAACATATTGCCTAGTATGGCGCCATCGAGCACTTTGGTTACGCGTTTGCGCTGCGCAAAGGGCTCCATTAAAACCGCCACTGCAAATATACGATCAATATCAGGACGTTCAAACTGATCGATAGACAGAATATGACTGCCAACAAAATCCATACAAGCCTCGACGCAATAAACAAGCTAGGGAATACAGAGTCTAAACTGCCACCTGCCCAAGGCCAATAGCCTAAACACATGCGGCACTGTCATTATTTACTTCGCAGCCGATATTGTGCTGATCACCGTATAATGTAATGGGGATGGCAGCGTTACTCGCATGCTGGTCGATGCCACCCATCCTAACAAGCGACGATTCGCTCTTACACATAATTTAGCCGCGAGGCATGAGTAGATGAAACAAACAGAGCATGCCACACCAACCCTTATCATTGGCCTGACGGGTGGCATTGGCAGCGGAAAGTCCGCTGCAGCTGAACGCTTTATAGAGCATGGCGTGACCGTGATTAACGCCGACAGCGTGGCTCGAGAAGTCGTAGCACCCGGAAGCCCAGCCCTTGAGGCCATTGCCGAACGCTTCGGCCTTGCGGTCCTGCAAGAAGATGGAAGCCTCAACCGAGCGAAGTTACGCACCATTGTATTTAGCAACGAAACGGATCGTCGCTGGCTCGAGCACCTGACCCACCCGCTGGTTGGCGAGATCATCCATCAACGCCTCCATGCACCACAGCATAAACAGGACGCGCCTTACAGGATTCTGGAATCACCACTACTTCTTGAGTCCGGTCAGCACGAACGAGTAGACCGCATTTTGCTGATTGACGTACCGAAACCGCTACAAATTGAGCGAGTCATCACACGCGATGCTAATAGCTCAGCGCAAATAAACAAAATTATTGAGAGCCAAATGCATCGCGACGAAAAATTAGCGCGAGCCGATGACATCGTCGATAATAGTGGCTCTTTAGAATCGCTATTTGCAGCAGTGGACAATCTGCATACAACCTATTGCAACATGGCTGACCTGCACTCAGACCGAACTTGAACCTTGAACCTTGAACCTTGAACCTTGAAGACGAGCATGCCAAAAGATACTGAAGTCAACTGCCCAACTTGCGCCGAAATAGTACCCTGGGTCCCTACCAGCACTTATCGACCCTTTTGCTCAAAACGCTGCCAAGACGCCGACTTTATCGACTGGGCCAATGAAGAGAAGCGAATTGCTGGGGCCGGCGACTATGACGATATCTTTAGCGAACCGTCCGAAGACCAATAAAAAATCATTTAATTTCAATAGGTTAATAATTTATCGCTATCGCGGCTTGGTACAGTACCGCGCCAAACCGTCCGACCCGCACGCGGACGGATGACCATCTCAAAACCCACAGCCCGCCACCACCCAATAACGTAATTACTCACCCAGAATCTGCCAATTGATGTATTATTGCCTCGGTCAATAAGATAAAAGTTGAACGATAACGGCAACGTCAGGCACAGCCTTGCAGTGCGTCAACTTTAATAAAAAGTGCTTTTCAATAATAGTAACCTTCGCAATGTATTTTAAATTAGCCCGAACTCTGCCTGTGCGTTGGCTGATGGTACTCAGTACAGCCACTCTGTGGCACTCGAGCACTAACGCTACGTTAAAAGATGATATCGGTTTTACCGAATTATCATCGCTGCTGGGTGCGTCGCTGCCTAGTGGCAGCGGCGTGCCTGTTTTTCAAGTTGAAGCCACAGATGCAGCAGGTAATTGGGCCCCCGATGCAACCAATAGCGAGTTTGCCGGCAAATCGATCGTAGCATTAGGCCTACCTGCATCGGTAGGCGCCAGCTCCCACGCAACAACTGTGGCGAAAAACTTTTACGGTAACGGCACGTCAATAAGCCCCAGCATCAGTGACATTGGTGCGCACAGTGCGAGCACCTGGCTATTCCAGCACCTCGTGCCGGCCGGAAAAGACCCTGGCGAGCGCCGAGCGATTCCGCTTGAAACAAATCGACGCATTGCCAACCATAGCTGGGTTGGGGGCGGCATCAATGACAGTAGCGGGAATTTTTCACCCACTGGAACATCAACGTTCCTGCGCTTAGCTGACTGGGTATCCGATGTCGACGAGCTTATTCAAATCTATGGCATCCAAAACAACGCTGCCGACAGCCCATTTTTCGCAACTGCACTCAACGGCATTGTTGCGGGTGTAACCGACGCAACTCATGCCGATGGCGTTATCGCCCTAGACAGCATTTATGTTGCAGGGCGACCGAGCATACATATAGTGACGCCGATGAGCTATACAAGTGACTCAGTGGGTATCGTCTCATCAGCCATCGCTCTGTTAATTGAAGCCGCCCAGCAAAATCCAGCGTGGTCAGACGCATCAACGACCAACCGAAGCAACAACCTTATACAAAATGCTGAGCGCATCGAAACCATCAAAGCTGCGCTCATGGCAGGCGCCTCGCGAGTCACCAACAACACCACTTCAGCAACACAAGGTGATATTGACGAATACCGCGTACTGCCCACTAACCAAACCGACAATGGCCTGGATTGGCGTTATGGCGCCGGCCAACTCAACATACACCGCAGCTACCAAATTCTCGCCGCCGGCGAGGCGGCCAGCATTGAAGATGGTGGCTCACTCAATAGCGGCTATATGGGCTTTGACCATGACAACCAATTTGGAGGCAGCGGCGGCTCTAACATCACAGCGACTTATGATTTAGGCGTGATTGATCATCCAAGTGAACTGGGCGTCGCGTTAGTGTGGAATTTAGCGGTGACGGGCACTGCAAATTCGTCGCTCTTTTTCGATGAATCCGCAGTGCTTCACAACCTCGACTTGGAGCTCATCGATGTAACTAACGGCAATCAGGTGATCGCAGACTCCACTAGCACGATCAATAATACTGAAAATATTTGGTTCCCATTGCAAGCCAACACACACTATCAATTACGCGTAACACGAGCATCAGGGCAAAGTGATTTTGACTGGGACTACAGCCTTGCATGGGCGGAAGTGCCCACAGACGTGCCGGTAATCATTGACACCAACATACCCTTTCCACTTTGGGCGCTGGCTATTTTAGGTCTAGGGCTAGGCTATATTCAAAAGCGACAAGCCATTTTCGCAACATCTAAACGTCGCTAGTTAGACCAGCGGCACGCAACGAAAAAATCTTTTCGATTATTTTTTTATTGGCCGCAGGGAATTCATAGCGAGTTAATTCATCAATCGTCGACCACTTAACTTGCTGACCTTCACAACCAACTGGATCTCCATCAAATTGGGTAACCAGCCACACATCAAGCCGCACAGTCTTGTCACCATAATCGTGTTCAATAACCACTAGCGGCTCAAAACATTCGGCAATAATATCTAGCTCTTCTTTGAGCTCTCTTACCAGTGCCTGCTGAATAGTTTCATCTACCTCAACTTTGCCGCCAGGAAACTCCCATAAGCCACCTTGATGAGCTTGCTTAGCACGCAGCGCAATCAGAACTTCATTATGGCTATTTAAAACCACGCCTACGGCAACATGAACTAACGGCATACTAACGACTTACTAACGACATAGTGCCCAACTCAGCATCATTTCAGGTTCTATATTCCGCATTAATTCGAACGTAATCATGTGACAAATCGCTGGTCCACAAGCGCTCGCTAAAAGAACCTCGCTGCAATTTTATAGTTAACACAATCTCCGACTGCGCCATAATTTCGGAGGCTTTTTGCTCGTCATAATCAGACACCCGACCACCATTACGGCATAAGCAATAACCATTTAAACTAATTTCAACCGCGTCGATATTTAGCTGCGACAGGCCTGATCGTCCAATCGCGGCAAGAATTCTCCCCCAATTAGCGTCACTAGCAAAAAAGGCTGTCTTGACTAAGGGCGATTCAGCAATGGCATACCCCACCTGTAAGCATTCGTCCACCGAGGCTCCGCCGCAAACATCAATGGTAATGAACTTCGTGGCTCCCTCGGCATCGCGAATAATCGCTGTAGCCAACTGAATGAGCAAACCATCTATTGCTTGCTGCATTTTCGCCCAAGCCCCGGTACCGCGATTAATTGGCACACCCGAACAACCTGTAGCGGCCAAAATACAAGCATCATTGGTTGAGGTGTCACCGTCCACAGTGATGCGATTAAACGATTGATTAACTGCGCCCTGCAATAAATCGGTCAGCGCGTCTTGTGCGATCAGTGCATCGGTTGCAACGAAAGCGAGCATAGTTGCCATATTCGGCTTAATCATGCCTGCACCTTTGGCGATTCCGGTAAGTACTACCGACTGCCCATCAATCTCAAGCTCACAGCTACCTATCTTTGGCACCGTATCAGTGGTCATGATGGCCCTAGCGGCTTCATCCCAAGCGGCCTCCGACAACGAATCTGCTAGCGCTGGCATCACGTTGGTAATTTTTTGAACCGCAAGCGACTCACCGATTACGCCAGTAGAAAAAGGCAGTACCGAGTGCTGCTCACCAGCGAACTGCTCAGACACACTCTGACAACTGGTATCGGCAGCCACCAAACCAGCAGCCCCTGTGCCAGCATTGGCATTACCCGAATTGATCAAACAAAAAATAGGGCCTGAGCTAGCCTTTTTTTGAAGCAACGCTAAATGCCGCTTAGCCACAATCACTGGTGCAGCAGCAAAAGCATTCA
>JGI20153J14295_10000089_pt1 | contig 68961 bp, 58 predicted proteins | sample COG_03_FD_14295 | JGI IMG/M metagenome (IMG submission 14295) | reverse complement strand
GGTTACACGGACAGCAAAGGTCTTTTTGCCCCGCGCAAGTCCGTGATGCATTATGCGCAAGAAAAAAATATTAGCGGCGTGACGGTGGATGACGTGTATTTAGGTAACGGTGCCAGCGAGCTCATCACCATGAGCATGAATGCCCTACTCAATGCCGGTGATGAAATCTTGGTCCCGGCGCCAGACTACCCCTTGTGGACGGCCTCGGTCTCGTTGTCGGGCGGTACGCCCGTGCACTACTTGTGTGATGAGCAGGCAGAGTGGGCGCCTGACATGGCGGATATGGCGAGGAAAATTACCCCGAAAACCCGCGGTATCGTGCTCATCAACCCCAACAACCCAACGGGCGCGCTTTACGGCGATGCGGTGCTGCAAGAGGTGATTGCGTTGGCGCGCGAGCACGGGCTGATTATTTTTGCTGATGAAATCTACGACAAGACTTTGTTTGATGGCAACACCCACACCTCCATCGCGTCGTTGGCAGATGATGTGCTGTTTGTGACCTTCAACGGTTTGTCAAAAAACTATCGGTCTTGTGGTTACCGAGCGGGTTGGATGATTGTGTCTGGTGCCAAGGCGGGCGCGCGCGACTACATCGAAGGCCTCAACATGCTGGCCTCTATGCGCCTGTGTGCCAACACGCCCGGCCAGTTGGCTATTCAAACGGCGTTGGGTGGCTATCAAAGCATTCAGGACTTGGTGGCGCCGGGTGGACGTCTGTGTAGGCAGCGTGATCTCGCCTATAGTTTGTTGAGCGACATTCCCGGGGTGTCCGTGGTCAAGCCAAAGGCCGCTCTGTACATGTTTCCTAAGCTTGACCCAGAGATGTACCGGATTACGGATGACCAGCAGTTCGCTTACGACTTGTTAGCGCAAGAGAAGGTGTTGGTCGTGCAAGGCACGGGTTTTAACTACTCCACGCCAGACCATTTCCGCCTGGTGTTCCTGCCAAACACCGACGATTTGAGCGAGGCGATTGGGCGTATCGCACGCTATTTGTCTACGATTCGTCGCTGATTTTTTAAACACGTTAATTTTTCGATTGCTACACATGACAAATGGAAATGAGAGTTCCCTAGCGGATGCCGCTACCAGCGAACGCGCACCGCTGCGCCTCGGTTTACTGGGCGTTGGAAACGTCGGGCAGGGTGTCTTTGATGTCTTGGTTCGCAATGGGGGTGAAATTGAACGTCGTGCGGGACAGCCTATCCGCGTCGTCGCGGCAAGTCGTCGTAACGTGAGCGCGGCCAAGGCGCTGGCCGATGCGGGTGTGCGTATCAGTGCCGACCCCATGGAGGTCGTTAACGACCCGGAAGTTGACGTGATTGTGGAGTTGATTGGCGGCACGACCTTGGCTAAATCATTGGTCCTGCGCGCCATCGCCAACGGCAAGCACGTGGTGACCGCTAACAAGGCCTTGCTGGCAGAACACGGGACTGAGATTTTTGCGACGGCCCATCAGGCTGGCGTCATCGTCGCTTTTGAGGCGGCTGTTGCGGGTGGTATCCCCATCATCAAAGCGCTGCGTGAGGGCTTGACTGCCAACCACATTGAGTGGGTGGCCGGCATCATCAATGGCACCACCAACTTTATCCTGACCGAAATGCGGGATAAGGGCTTGGACTTCGATACCGTTCTAAAACAAGCCCAGGCTTTGGGCTATGCCGAAGCGGACCCCACATTTGACATTGAGGGCGTTGATGCGGCTCACAAGTTGGCCCTGATGAGTGCGATCGCATTTGGCGTGCCCGTGCAGTTTGATAAGGCCTATGTTCAAGGTATTGCTGGCCTGGCTAGCGAGGACATTCGCTATGCCGAGCAGTTGGGTTATCGCATCAAGCTGCTGGGAATTACCAAGCGGGTTGCACAAGGTATTGAGTTACGTGTGCATCCCACCTTGATCCCCGCCAAGCGTTTGTTGGCGAATGTGGAAGGCGCTATGAATGCCGTCGTGGTGCAAGGCGATGCGGTAGGCACCACGCTGTACTACGGCAAAGGGGCGGGCGGGGAACCAACGGCCAGTGCGGTCATTGCCGATGTGGTGGATGTCGCGCGTGCCATCAGCAATACGGCGGCCCAGCGCGTGCCCGTATTGGCATTCCAGCCTGGCGCCATGAGCGACGCGCCTATCTTGGCTGTGCAAGACATCGTGTCTAGCTATTATTTACGGCTTCGTGTGTCGGACAAGGCGGGTGTCTTGGCCGACTTGACTAGCCTCTTGGCGCTGCAAGGCATCAGCATCGACGCGATGTTACAACGCGAAGCGCAAGATGTTGGCGGCGCATCGACGGCGCAAACCGACCTGATTATCTTGACGCACGAAATTCGTGAAGGCGCCTTAGATGCGGCTTTGCTTGATATTCAAGCGCTATCGACGGTGTTGGCCCCGATTGTGCGTATCCGAAAAGAGGAGCTAGCTTGATGCGTTACATCTCAACGCGAGGCGACCGAACGGCCAAGCAATTTTGTGACATTTTGTTGGAGGGGCTGGCGCCAGATGGCGGCTTGTACCTCCCGGAGCGCTACCCGCAAGTACAGACCGAGACGCTAGAGGCGTGGCGCTCGCTGTCGTACGCGGACCTTGCCTTCGAAATTCTGTCGCTCTACATTGACGATATCCCCGCCAGTGATCTCCGCGCCCTGTGTCATAAGACATATACCAAAACGGCGTTTGGAACGGATGCCATCGTGCCGGTTCGCCAATTGAAAGAGGGCATCTTCATTCAGGCCTTGTCCAATGGCCCAACGCTGGCTTTTAAAGACATGGCCATGCAGTTGCTCGGTAACTTGTTCGAGTACGAGCTGGGCCGTCGTGGGGAAACGCTGAACATTTTGGGAGCCACCTCTGGCGACACGGGCAGTGCGGCGGAGTATGCCATGCGCGGTAAACGCGGTGTGCGGGTCTTTATGACCAGCCCCAGTGGCCGTATGAGCCCGTTTCAGCAAGCGCAGATGTTTAGCTTGTTGGACGAGAACATTCACAACATCGCCATTGAAGGGGTGTTCGACGACTGCCAAGACATTGTGAAGGGCGTCTCCAACGACTTGGACTTTAAGGCGCGCTTCCGTATCGGCACGGTCAACTCCATCAACTGGGCCCGCTTGCTCGCGCAGGTGGTGTATTACTTTGCAGGCTATTTGCAGGTCGCGTCGACGCCTGGTGCCCGCGTGAGCTTTACCGTTCCGAGTGGTAACTTTGGCAACGTGTGTGCCGGTCATGTGGCGCGCATGATGGGGCTGCCGATTGAGAAGTTGGTGGTCGCCACCAACGAGAACAACGTCCTCGATGAGTTCTTCCGCACCGGTATTTACCGTGTCCGTGCGGGGGCGGAAACGTACGAGACGTCTAGCCCATCCATGGATATTTCCAAGGCCAGTAACTTCGAGCGCTTCGTTTTTGATATGTTGGGTCGTGACGGCGCACGCGTGAAAGCCTTGTTTCACGACGCGATCAGCCAAGCCGGCCGATTTGATTTGAGCGCTACGCCCGAGTTTCAGCGTGCACGCGAAACGTTTGGTTTTGTCAGTGGTACCAGCACCCATGCCAATCGGCTGGAGACCATTCGCGGCGTCTACGCCAGCGATGGTGCGTTGTTAGACACCCATACGGCCGATGGCTTAACGGTATCGCGTGCGTTCGCAGAGCCGCACATACCGATGGTGGTTTTGGAAACCGCGTTGCCAATCAAGTTTGCTGAGACCATTGTGGAGGCGACGGGTGAGCAACCGCCGCGCCCACCCGGTTTCGAGGGTATCGAGGATTTGCCAAAGCGCGTTCATCTGATGCCAGCGAACGTTGACCAGGTCAAGGACTATATCCGTGCGAATACCTGAAGTGAACTGCCATGAGTGAACAACCCATCCCCCCTACATCTCAGATGCCGGCTGTCAGGTCTTTCAAGCCCCTGAAACCATTGGACGTTGCATTGGCAGAGTTGTTGGCAACGGTGACACCCTGCCATGACGTGGAGATGGTTGACCTCGCCGATGCAGACGGCCGTGTGCTGGCCCGCGATGCGGTCTCAGCGCTGGATGTCCCCGGCTTTGATAACTCGTCTATGGACGGTTACGCCGTCTGTGTGGCGGAGGCGGCAGCGGCATCTGAACAGGGACTACCCGTGTCACAGCGGATACCTGCTGGCCATTTTGGTGCGCCTTTGGCGAGCGAAACGGTTGCGCGGATCTTCACGGGTGCGCCCATTCCCGAGCATGCAGACGCGGTGGTTATGCAAGAGGAGTGCGCGGTCGATGAGCTTGGCCGTGTCACGGTCGTTGTGCCGGCGCGCGTGGGTCAAAATATTCGACGCCGCGGCGAAGATGTGGGTCAGGGCACGTGTGTGGTGGCCGCGGGAACCCGTTTGCGCCCTGATCACATTGGGCTGCTTGCCAGCATTGGACAGGCCAGCATCCCTGTCGTGCGCCGTTTGCGCGTGGCATTGATGTCTACAGGGGACGAGTTGATTTTGCCGGGGCAGGTGGCACCCGCTGATTTGCCACCCGGTGCGATATACAGTTCCAACGCCTTTTTTCTGGCCCATCTACTCAAGCGTTTGGGATGTGAGGTGCACGATTTTGGTAACCTCCCCGATAGCTTGGAGGCGACCAAGCACGCATTTCGTGAGGCCGCCCAGCACCATGACTTGGTTTTGACCAGTGGTGGCGTGAGCGTGGGAGAGGAAGACCACGTGAAGCCTGCGGTGCAGTCCTTGGGGCAGCTAGACCTGTGGTCGATTGCCATCAAGCCCGGCAAGCCATTCGCTCATGGCCGGTTAGACCGAGCCGATGGGGCTGCGCATTTCATCGGCTTGCCAGGTAACCCGGTGTCCAGTTTCGTGACGTTTTTGGTGTTGGTGAGGCCGTTTATTCAAAAGCTGTCAGGTCAAGCACGCGCTGAGGGCCCGGTGGGTGAAGCCTTGCAATTGACGGCGAATTTTGACTGGCCAAAACCCGATAAACGGCGGGAGTTTTTACGTGTGCGCCGCGATGCCACAGGGCAATTGCACTTGTTTGCCAACCAGAGCTCTGGCGTGCTCACCTCCGTTGCGTGGGCCGACGGCTTGGTGGACAACCCACCCGGTCAAGCGATTGCAAAAGGTGATACCGTTACCTTTTTGCCGCTTTCTAATCTGTTGGGCTAACTGGGGTTCTGATTTATGGCTTTGACTGTCCGTTACTTTGCTAGCGTGCGAGAGGCCGTAGGGCTGGCGACCGAATCTTGGCCAGATAGCCTGCCAATTCCCGTTACGGTGAATGAAGCGCGAAGCCTGCTGATCTCTCGGGGTGAGCCTTGGGCGAGCGCTCTCGGCGCAGACCGCGTCTTGCGGGCGGCGGTGAATCAAGAGATGGTCGATGCCTCGGCAGCGCTGGCAAGCAACGACGAGTTGGCATTTTTCCCGCCGGTCACTGGGGGTTGATGTATGGCGAGTGTTGTCCGCATACAAACTGAAGACTTTGACTTAAGCCACGAGCTTGCCGCGTTGCGTGCGGGTAATAAAAGCGTCGGTGCGGTGTGCGCCTTTGTCGGTACGGTGCGTGAGTGGCAGAAGCCAGCTGACGCCCATAGCGCGCAGGCGGCCGATCTCGCCGTGCAGGGCATGACCTTAGAGCACTATCCAGGTATGACGGAGCAGGCAATCCAAGAGATGATTGTGGTCGCTAGGTCGCGCTTTGACATCATGGATGCGCTGGTGATTCATCGCATCGGTGCGCTAGCAACGTGCGATCAAATCGTCTTGGTTGCCGTGACATCCGCCCATAGAGGCGAGTCGTTTAAGGGTTGTGAGTTCTTAATGGACTACCTGAAGACCCAAGCCCCTTTTTGGAAAAAGGAGGCCACAGCGTCGGGCGCCCACTGGGTTGATGCCCGTGACAGCGATGATGCCGCCTTGCGCAAATGGGGTATCGTTTCAAAAAACACGTAGCCTGTCTCTCGCCACCAAGGCGGTGTCTGTGGCAACTGGCGGTGTAAATACTGGCCAACACGCGCTCACAGGTGCTTGAAATATGGCTAATCGGCGCCAAGTATGCCTCATCAGTTAAATAAACAAGGGGAGGGCTGCGATGCGTGCCGATAAGTTGACGTCCAAATTTCAAGAAGCATTGTCAGATGCGCAAACCATTGCGCTGGGTAATGACCATGCGTACATTGAGCCCTCGCACGTCTTACTGGCCATGTTGCGTCAAACCGATGGCCCGGTGGCGTTATTGCAGCGAGCAGGGGTGCAGGTTAACAAGCTGAATGAAGCCTGCGATGCCTTGGTGAAGCGACTGCCACAGGTTCAAGGGCAGGAACAGGTGCAAGTTGGTCGTGACTTGGTGGGCTTGTTACAGGCGGCCGAGAAAGAGGCGATCAAGCGCGGTGATCAATACGTGGCGAGTGAGTTGTTTTTTCTCGCCTTGGCGGATAGCAAAGACAAGGCGGGTGAAATAGCGCGCGAATATGGCCTGAGCCGAGCCAGTTTGGATAAGGCCATTGAGCAGGTACGGGGTGGTCAGCGGGTGGACAACCCCGATGCCGAAACACAGCGCGAAGCGCTTAAGAAGTACACGCTTGATTTGACCGAGCGGGCACGTCAAGGCAAGTTAGACCCGGTCATTGGCCGTGACGACGAAATTCGGCGCGCGATCCAAGTGTTGCAACGCCGAACCAAGAACAACCCGGTGTTGATCGGCGAGCCTGGCGTGGGTAAGACCGCCATCGTCGAGGGGCTGGCCCAGCGCATCGTGGCGGGTGAGGTGCCTGACACGCTCAAAGACAAACGCGTGTTGTCATTGGACATGGCAGGGCTGTTAGCTGGCGCCAAATTTCGGGGTGACTTTGAGGAGCGTCTAAAAAGCGTTTTAAAAGAGGTGTCCCAAGACGAGGGACGCATCATTCTGTTTATCGATGAGATTCACACCATGGTGGGCGCCGGTAAAGCAGAGGGCGCGATGGATGCAGGCAATATGCTTAAGCCCGCTTTGGCGCGCGGTGAGCTGCACTGTGTGGGGGCGACGACGCTCGACGAGTACCGCAAATACATAGAGAAAGATGCCGCCTTGGAGCGTCGTTTCCAAAAGGTCTTGGTGGGTGAGCCAACCGTGGAGGCGACAGTGGCCATTTTGCGCGGATTGCAGGAGCGTTACGAGGTGCACCACGGTGTGGACATCACCGATCCCGCCATTGTTGCTGCGGCCGAGTTGAGTCATCGCTACATCACCGATCGATTTTTACCCGATAAGGCCATTGATCTGATCGATGAAGCCGCCGCCAAGATAAAAATTGAAATTGACTCCAAACCAGAAGTCATGGACAAGTTGGATCGCCGTTTGATTCAGCTGAAGATCGAGCGCGAAGCTGTCCGCAAAGAAACCGACGACGCCTCTATTAAGCGCATGGGCTTGCTGGAGGACGAGATTGCACGCCTATCGCGTGAGTATGCTGACTTGAATGAAATCTGGAAAAGTGAGAAGGCCGCGGCACAGGGTTCTGCGCACATTAAGGAAGCGATCGATAAGATGCGTTTCCAAATTGAGGAGCTGAAGCGCAAAGGCGAATTTAACCAAGTCGCGGAGTTGCAGTACGGCAAGTTACCTGAACTTGAGAAAGAGTTGAAAAGCGCGCAGGTGAATGAAGCCAACAAGCCGCCGAACGCGGCCAGTCGGCTGCTGCGAACGCAGGTGGGTACAGAGGAAATCGCCGAGGTGGTTGCGCGCATGACGGGGATCCCCGTCGCCAAGTTGATGCAAGGTGAGCGAGATAAATTGCTACAAATGGAGTCCCGCCTACATGAGCGCGTGGTTGGCCAAGACGAGGCCCTTGTGGCTGTTTCGAATGCGATTCGCCGTTCTCGCGCGGGCTTGTCAGACCCTAACCGGCCCACAGGGTCGTTCCTATTTTTAGGGCCCACGGGGGTGGGTAAAACGGAGTTGTGTAAGGCGTTGGCAGGCTTCTTGTTTGACACCGAGGAGCACATGGTGCGTCTAGACATGAGCGAGTTCATGGAGAAGCACTCGGTGAGTCGCCTGATTGGCGCTCCCCCCGGCTATGTCGGCTATGACGAGGGCGGCTACCTGACCGAGGCCGTACGCCGCAAGCCCTACAGCGTGTTGCTGTTAGATGAGATCGAAAAGGCGCACCCAGATGTCTTCAACATCTTGCTGCAGGTCTTGGATGATGGGCGACTGACGGATGGACAAGGACGCACGGTTGATTTCAAGAATACGGTCATTGTGATGACCAGTAACATTGGCTCGCACCTGATTCAGGGCATGGTCGGGCAAGACCACGAGACGGTGCGAGATGCGGTTTGGGATGAGCTCAAACAGCATTTCCGTCCAGAGTTTTTGAACCGTATCGATGAGACCGTGGTGTTTCATAGCCTCGATGCGCAGAACATCGCCGCGATCGCGCAGATTCAACTTAAAGGGCTAGAGGCCCGTCTGCTCGCCATGGACTTGTCTTTGAACGTGTCAGAGGCCGCACTGGCAGAGTTGGCAAAAGTCGGCTTTGACCCCTTGTTTGGCGCACGACCATTGAAGCGTGCGGTTCAGCAACGGATTGAAAACCCGTTGTCCCGCATGATTCTAGAGGGCAGTTTCCCCGCCGGTAGTGGTATCGACGTGAGCGTTAATCCCGCGATTGATCCGGGGGTGTTTCACTTTCAAAGTGCGTCCCGCAAGTGACCACAGCGCAGACGCAGAGGACTCTGACGCATAAATGTGACGGGCGAGTGGCGCTGTGGTGCGCGCTCCTCCGCTTGGGGCTAACATATCGGGGTCTTAACTTAGCGTCGCCCCCATGCCTGAAGCCATCGCCGTTTCTGCTGCCACTACGGCGGTTCCCTTGCGAGATGACGCCCGTGTCATCGGACTGGTGGGCATGGCCCATGCCACCTCTCACTTCTCCCATCTCTTACTGACACCCTTATTTCCGGTGTTCATGCGTGACTTTGGTCTGAGCTTTTCAGACGTGGGTTTGCTCATGAGCCTGTTTTTCATTATTTCAGGCACAGGGCAGGCGGTCGCTGGTTTTGTCGTCGATCGGTTTGGTGCACGTCCGGTGTTGTTCGCATCCATGGGCTTGTTTGCCCTGGCCGCAGCGGTTGCCGCGACAGCGACGGGCTACGGCAGTTTGATGGTCGTGGTGAGCTTGGCGGGGCTCGGGAATGCACCGTTTCACCCAGCGGACTTTACGATTTTGAATCAACGCGTCTCAGATGCACGCATGGGCTATGCATTTAGTGCCCATGGCTTAACGGGTAATTTGGGCTGGGCGCTCTCGCCGATCTTCTTGGTGGGCATCGCCAGCGCCAGTCACTGGCGAGTCGCCTACATGTGCGCGACGGTGCTTTACCTCGTGGTTGCACTGGTGTTGTGGCTTAACCGCGATGTCTTGCTGACCAGTACCGCCAAGAGCCGAGCGACCTTAAAGGCGGCGAGCCCGGCCCCGTTAGAGCCCGCTGTCGTGGCGCATCCGCTGGCATTCATGCGTTTGCCCGTGGTGTGGTGGTGCTTTTCTTTCTTCTTGATCTCAACCATCACCCTCGCAGTGGTGCAGACCTATGCGTCCTCCATTTTGCAAGCCTTGCATGAGGTGAGCTTTCAGGCCGCCTCGCTAACACTGTCGGCCTATATGGTCGCGGGTGCCTTCGGTATGTTGGTTGGGGGTTGGGTGGCGGCCAAGCGTGCGACCTATAGCGACCGCGTGGTGGCCATTGCCATGGGAACGGGTGCCGCCTTGCTGTTGTTATGCGCCACGGGGTGGCTAGGCGGGACCGGTACCATGGCGGTGCTAGCGGTCACGGGTTTTGCGATTGGTATCGGTGGCCCCAGTCGGGACATGATGATTCGTAAGGCGACGCCACGGGAAGCCACCGGGCGTGTGTACGGAACCGTTTATTCGGGTCTCGATGTGGGGTTTGCCATTTCCCCCCTGTTGTTCGGTGTTTTTATGGATCGCGGTTGGTATGCCTCTACCCTCGCGGGGGCGGCCATCGTGTTGGCCATATCGGTGTACGTCGCACTGAAGGTGGGGAAGCTGAGTCGCGCTGGGCAGCCTGCCTGAGCCCAGGCTGGCGTATGGACATAAAAAAAGCCACCCTCGGGTGGCTTTTTTTGACGCGACCGGCTTAAGACAGGTGCGCGCTGATGAGCTTGGTCATTTCAAACATGGTGACCTGTGGCTTACCAAAGATGACTTTCAGCTTGTCATCGGCATTGATGTTGCGCTTGTTCGCCGCATCCTGCAGGTTGTTTTTCTTGATGTATTCCCAGATTTTCTTCGTCACTTCAGTACGTGGAATGGGTGTTGCACCAATGACAGCTGCCAACTCAGGGCTGATGTTCATGGGTTTCATGAATGCCGCATTAGGGGCACGTTTTGCAGGTGCTGCTTTTTTTGCTGTCGCCATATTTCGTTTGTCCTATGAAAGATAAGTGTTCGTTCAGCGCCGTCGTTTTGATGACCAAAACGCCGTCTGATAGGTCATGCTAACGGAGATAGCAGACGTTTTGTTCGGCAGGTCTTGAAAAAAATAAAAAAAGCATTTTTAGCATACTTACGGCCTATATCCGTTTACCTAAAAAACGGTGTAAACCCTAGGTTCTTTGGTTTGCTTGCAAACCAAAGTTTGGAACGTTGTCAAATATAGAGGTTATGCAGCGCGCCACCCGCTTTCCCTAAAGCGCGCTGATTGCTTTCCAGAGCATGTACGCCGCCAAGCAAAACAAAATGGACGCAAAAGCCCGCTTCAGTTTAACGACGGGTAGGGCATGTGCCGCGCGAACGCCTATCGGCGCCATCACCACACTGGCCACGGCAATAATCACCAAGGCCGGCATGTAAATGTAACCAACGGCACCGGGCGGCAAACCGGTGGCAGATTGTCCCGACCAAATGTAGCCTATGGCGTTAGACACCGCGATGGGGAAGCCCAAGGCCGCACTCGTCGCCACGGCGTTGTGAATGGCGATATTGCACCAAGTCATAAACGGTACGCTCACAAAGCCGCCGCCGGCACCAACGAGCCCGGACAAAAAACCGATGGCGCCGCCCACGCCCAGCTGGCCGTAGGTGCCGGGCAAACTGCGGCCAGGCTTGGGCTGTTTGTTCCTGAGCATTTGGAAGGCGGAAAAGCTGACAAACGCTGAGAACCCAAAAGCGAGCCAGTTGCCTTTCACGACCGAGAATACGCCCAGGCTAGCGATCAGTGAACCTAAAACGATACCGGGTGCCAAGTGACGGACGACGTCCCAACGAACCGCCCCGCGCTTGTGGTGGGCGCGCACGCTGGACATCGAGGTAAAGATGATGGTTGCCATGGACGTGGCGATTGCCATTTTTACTGCCAGGTCGCTCTGGATATCGCGAGCCGACAGAATAAAGGTGAGGAACGGCACCATGATCATGCCGCCGCCAATGCCTAGCAGGCCCGCTAAAAAGCCAGTGACTAAGCCCAATATACCGAGTTCGGCTACAAGCCACAGCCAAGGCGTGAGATCGGTGACGTTCATGCGTGCTACTTCAAAAATAAGGGGGTGTCTGCAAATACGGGCTGGGCCGCATTCCTGAACCGGAAGGTCAGGTGGGCGAGATCAGCTGTGGCGTCGGGTTCATCTGACGCGAGACGCTCACACCAGCCAAGCATATTTCAAGCCCCAGCTCGTAAGCATTGGCTCAAGGAAATATAGAACCCAGCGAGTATTTGCAGACACCCTTATTGTAGGCCTTGTTGGCGCTAAAAAGCCTCAATCGGCATGTCGGTTGCGGTGGCATCGCGGGTGCGTGCAACAGCCAACCAAGCCCCTATTTTGGGTAGCTCGTAATGGAAGAAAAAGTCGCACGCCCGCATCCTCCCCTCCGATGGGGCCGACCCATCGGCGCGGGCTTGAACGCAGGTTGCCACATCCAGCCACGTCCAAGCCAACACAACGTGCCCGAAGGCTTGCATGTAGGGCACGGCGTTGGCCAACGCCGCGTTGGCGTCAACGTCGGCTTCGAAAGACCAAATGGCTTGCGTGGCGTCTACGATGGCCACCCAAGACGCTTGCAGAGCCGTCGCATGTGTGCTCAAGCGGTTGTGCGTGCTGGCACGCGCAATGGTCTCTGCCAGTTGTTCGCCCAGCAGCTGAAGGCCTTTCCCTTCGAGCATGCGAACCTTTCGTCCCAGCAAGTCCATTGCTTGAATACCGTGCGTTCCCTCATGAATCATGTTGAGACGGTTATCGCGCCAATACTGTTCTACGGGGTAGTCGCGGGTGTAGCCATACCCCCCATGAACTTGTATTGCCAATGAGTTGGCTTCTAAACACCATTCCGAGGGCCAACTTTTTGCAATAGGCGTCAGCATCTCCAAAAGGAGCTTCGCTGCGGCTTGCTGCTCAGGGGTTCCCGTGCGGGTGTTGTCGACTAGGTGCGCGCAGTAAAGCAGTAGGGCCAATGCCCCTTCGCTATAGGACTTTTGTGCCAAAAGCATGCGTTTCACATCCGCATGCTCAATGATGGGTACCTGCGGTGCGCTGGCATCTTTGCCGGCGGCACCCAGCAGGCGACCTTGTGGTCGACCGCGTGCATAGTCCAAGCTGGCATCGTAGCCCGCCAGACCCAGCATGCTGGCGGCGAGGCCGATGCCAATGCGCGCCTCGTTCATCATGTGGAACATGGCGAAAAGACCCTCTCCGACGCCGCCGACGCGGTAGCCCACGGCACCAGCGCGGCCATCCACTGGAAATTTACCCTCGCCAAAGTTGAGCAAGGTGTTGGTCGTACCTCGCCAGCCGCATTTGTGATTGAGGCCAGCCAAGGCAACATCGTTACGAGCACCGGTTAGGGCGCCGTCGGGGCCAACCAGCTTTTTGGGAACGATAAATAGCGAGATGCCTTTGACCCCGGGCACCAGTTTCCCGTGGGCATCGGGAATTTTCGCCAATACCAAATGAACGATGTTCTCAGTGAGGTCATGCTCCCCAGCAGAGATCCACATCTTGTTGCCGCGCAAGCGGTAGCGCGGGCCCAACGGATCGGTTTCGTAGTCGTCGCCATCGGCCTCAGCCCGCGTGACAATGTCAGACAGGCTAGAGCCCGCTTGCGGCTCCGACAAGCACATGGTGCCTGACCACTCGCCTGAAAAAGCACGGCTTGCAAACACCTCACGTTGGCGTGCTGTGCCATGTGCCATGAGCAGGTTGGCGTTGCCCACCGTTAGCAAGCCAGAACCGATGCTGACGGATGCGTGTGAAAAGAAGGCGTTGGCTGCGGCCTCCACCGTGTAGGGCAGTTGCATACCGCCGATGTCGTAATCTTGTGCGGCGGCCAGCATGCCACTCTCGGCATACGCGTCGTGGGCATCTTGCGTGGCTTGGGGCAGGGTGACGCGTTCACCGTCGAACTGGGGCTCCTGCGTATCGACTAAGCGGTTGAAAGGTGCGAATTTGTCACGCGCAATGCGCTCACAGGTTTCAAGGACCGCGTCAAAGGTCTCTCGACTGTGGTCAGCAAACCGTGGGCGCTGGGTGAGTGCGCTCACCTCTAACCAGTCGTGTAACAAAAAATCCAACGTCGCTCTCAAACCCATGCTGCGCTCCCTTATGCGAATGGTGCCGATGGTGTCGGCGTTCAGTCAGGGGGTTATTGTGCCGCAGGCACCGGTTCAGCGCGTAGCGTGGGCGACGCATGGCTGATGGCATGCGTCTCGTTGGGTTGCCGCTAAATCAGGGAGTCGTCGTCTGCCAGCGAGTCATCTAGGCGGGCCAAGATTTCTTTGAGCGCGGCTTGATCAATGGCGGATGCCGCAGCAACATCGGGTGAAGCGGCATTTTGTGTGGTGGCTTCGGTGGCCGCGGGCTTTGCGCCATTGGCCATTTCAAACACCAGATTAAGACTTGCCAAAATGGCGATGCGCTCGCGCGCCTTCACCTTGCCCGCATCACGTATGCGACACATGGCGGCATCTACGCGTTGGGAAGCATCCCGCAAAGCGTCTTCTTCCCCATCCGGAGAGCTGAGCACGAGGCTTTGGCCCATGATGGTCACTTCTACACGGCTCATGCTCTCTCCTCATCGGATGCGTTTTTGCCACCGCCAGACAAGCTCGCGCCACCATCTGGAAGCTCGGCCAAAACGGCATCTAGTCGCTGCTTGGCGGCATTGAGTTTGGCTTTCAGAAGATCGCGCTCCATGGTCAATGCGCTCACTTGCTCTGTCAATAAGACCTTGGTGCGGTGCAGCTCTTCTTGACGCAACAACACCCGGTCGACTCGCTCTGCAATTTGCTCGATGAGATTGTGATTTGCCATAGTGAGATATTGTAGAACGGTCTTTCGTCGAAATATCAAGGCTTTTAGCCTCAATTTTCAAGCGAAACCGAGGCGTTAGAATAACGGTGTTGGTGCTCGCGACTGGTTTCTAAAGTCGCAGTTCAACGGGAAGCAGGGGGGTGCCCATCAACGGGCCACCTAACCTGCGCTGCCCCCGCAACGGTAAGCGGACGGGTTGGTGCCTTGTGTACTGACCCTGCGTTCAAGGTGAACCACTGGTGTTTTGCACTGGGAAGGTCTTGGGCGTTGTCTCCGTCAGCCCGGATACCGGCCAACTCAGTTCGGCGTGTGCTCGCACGCGCCGCGTTTCGTCCAGACACTGCCGGGGAGGGTAGTGGGGGCTTTTCTGTTGGTGACTCATATGTTTTTTTTAGCCCAAGTGCGGAAATTTTTCGCGCGCGATTATTTTTTTTTATTGCTGGCAATAGGTTTTCCCCTGGCATCCCATGCGCAGATGACGCTGCCGGTGACGGTGGTCACGGCGACCAAGGTGCCGCAGCGCGTTGAGGACGTATTAGCCGACGTGTCCGTTGTGAGTCGAGAGGACATCGTGGCATCCGGCGCCGCGACGGTAGAGACCTTTTTAGCAACGTTACCGGGAATCCAAATGGTTAGTACCGGTCAGGCTGGCGTCTACATGCGCGGCGCTGATCCGAGAATGGTCGCTGTTTTCATTGACGGCGTCCGTGTCGACTATCAAGATAAAAATGGCGCAGGCGCGCGTTTTGCGCAAATTCCACTGTCGACAGTGGAGCGTATTGAGGTTATCCGTGGACCTGTTAGCGGTGTCTACGGTGCCAATGCCATGGCCGGTGCAATTCAAATATTCACGTACGACCCGGAGCTACCTAGCCAACGGGTGGCTGAGCTTGGTGTTGGCTCGGACGGATACCAGTTTGGGGCAGTGACGCTTGGTGACACGACAGAGGGCGGTGCGCGATTCCGGCTGTCGGCCAACGCAACATCTGGTGATGGTTATGACTCCAAGCCTGAGCTCGCGAACGTATCGGCGAACTTGCCATTTTCTGAGCAGAACCTCAGTTTGGGTGTTGACTTGCCGATCGACAACAAAAACAACCTGCGCGTAAATGTAAATGCGCTGAGTGGGTCAAATGAGTACGTGGACCAATGGTCTAGTAGTTTCCCGAATAATTTACGAAGCAACTACAGCAACGTACACACGGGTGCTCAGTGGTCTCACGCTTGGCGCTCCGATCTAGATGGCTCTTTGTCAGTATCGAACAGTCGTTTGGCGACAGAAGGCGGACTTCCCGATGCCTACGTTACGCGGACAAGCGCCATTTCGTATGACCTCGCCTACCGTGCGGATGCGGGCGTATTCACCGCCGCACTTGAGCGTAAATACGATCGGCTACGTGCGGTTGCTGATGTTTACAACACAGCCGTGTATGCAGGAAAGGGTCAGAATGCGATTGCGGTCGGTTTTGGGCGATTGCGCGATGGGCAAGGATTACAGGTTAACTTGCGCCTTGACGATGACGAGATTTACGGTCTGCATCGTGCATGGAGTGCGGCCTATGGCATTGCCTTGGATCAGCGTTTCCAATTGTCATTTGGCGCTGGTACAGGATTTAGGTCGCCAACGGTTGAGCAAATATATGGCCAATATGGCAATCGAGCCATAAAAGCAGAGTCCAGCAGGACGAACGAAGTTAGTTTGACCTACCGAGAGGGAAGCAACGAGGCAAGAGTGACGGCTTACGCGAGTAAGTACGTCGATAAATTCGGCAACGACAGCAGTTTCAATCACGTAAATATTGATAAGGCGAGCGTCGAAGGTGTGACGTTTTCTGCGAGCAAAACCATAGCAAAAATTCGATTGAGTGGCAGTCTAGATTTTATGGATGCCAGGGACGACACGACAAATAAGCGGCTGAACCTAAGAGCGCATCGTTCTGCTAGTTTGAGCATTTCAGCGCCGGTCGAGCGTTGGCGGGTTGGCGGTAGTCTTAGGACGCGTGGTTTCAGGTACCACGAGGCAGCGAACACCAATCGCTTGCCAGGAGACGGACTGCTAGACCTTTCCGCTCAGCGGAAAATCGTGAAAGACTGGTCGCTGAAAGTACGGGTGCAAAATGCGCTAGGTAAAGTTTATAGAGACCAGAAGGACGACTTGGCACCCGGTCGGCAAATTTATGTCGGGGCCGTTTGGTCACCCCGATAGGTTTTTGGAGTTAGTTCTCATGCAAGGCCCCCAACGCATCGTCTGCCTGACCGAAGAAACCACGGAGTGGTTGTACCTGCTCGGGGAAGAGGCGCGCATTGTCGGGGTATCGGGTTACACGGTGCGTCCGCCGCAGGCTCGGTATGAGAAGCCGCGGGTGAGTGCTTTTTTGAGCGCCAAGATTGACAAGATCTTGGCACTCAAGCCCGACTGCGTTTTTGGTTTTTCCGACCTGCAAGCCGATATTGCCGCCGAACTCATACGCGCAGGCATTCAGGTCACTGTCTTCAATCAGCGCAGCATTGAGGAAATATTCTCCATGCTCTATCAAGTGGCGGCCATGGTGGGTCGGGCGCCTGATGCCGTTGCATTTATAGACGAGCGTCGCCGTGCGTTTGATGCCATGCGCGAGGTGACTAAAAACTGGTCGCACCGACCCAAGGTGTTTTTCGAAGAGTGGGATGACCCGCTGATAAGCGGGATTCAGTGGGTTTCTGAGTTGGTGGCGGTGGCAGGTGGTGAGGACTGCTTCCCAGAGTTGGCCACGCAGAGCCTGGGTAAAAACCGCATCATTGCGACGCCACAAACCGTGATCGATAGACAGCCAGATATGGTTATTGGATCTTGGTGCGGTAAGAAATTTCGCCCTGAAAAAGTGGCGGCAAGAGTGGGTTGGGCGAGCGTGCCTGCGGTGCGAGATGCACAAATTTTTGAAATCAAGTCTGCCGATATTCTTCAACCAGGGCCGGCGGCCTTGACGGATGGGGTCGCCCAGTTACACGCCCGTATCGTCGCTTGGGGCGCACAGCGTGGCATGGTTTAGCGCCCGCATCATCGCGGGGTCCTTCAGGGACACGGCGATGACCAGGCTTTTGACGCCGTTGCTTCTGACGCTGGCGTTCTTGTTCAGTGTCGCAGGCTTGTCTGTCAGCGCCAACGCAGCCAGCCCGCCGCATACTGCGCAGCCAGTAACCGCAGAGGTATCAGCGTCGGTGGTGGCAGTGTTAACCGGCGATGACGGGGTTTCCGTCAGCTTGCCCGTTGCCGCGCAGCGCATCGTTAGCCTTTTGCCTTCGCTGGCGGAGGTGTTGTGTGACTTGGGTGCGTGTGATCGATTGGTCGGTGTTGACCGCTATACCAACTGGCCTGCATCGCTTCAAAAGTTGCCGCGTATGGGGGGTGGGCTAGACCCTAATCTCGAAATGATTTTGTCGGTGCGGCCGGATCTCGTTGTAATGGCGCCGTCCTCTCGCGCCATTCCGCGTTTGCGCGCTCTGGGGCTCAATGTGCTTGCTTTAGAGCCCAAGCGTTATGCCGAGCTACGTCGCACGTATGCGGTTTTGGGGCGGGCCGTGGGTCGATCCGATGGGGAGCAACTCTACACAGGCCTTCATGACCGTCTGCTTGCACTGCGCGCGCGCATTCCCTCGGTTTGGATGGGCGCGCGTCTTTACGTGGAGGTGAGCAGTGAGTTGTATGCCGCAGCGCCGTCGTCGTTTGTTGGGCAGACCTTAACGGCACTGGGGCTGGGTAATGCGATTTCAGATGAATTTGGGCCCTTCCCCAAGGTCAATCCCGAGTGGGTGGTGCGCTTGCAGCCCGATGTTTTGGTGGTATCACAGGCCAGCGCGCAGTCGCTGAATAGGCGGCCGGGTTGGCCCCAACTTGCCGCGTTGAAGCAGGGTCGTGTGTGTGTCATGAGTGAGGCACAGGCGGATAGGCTGGTGCGACCCGGGCCTCGGCTGTACGAGGGTGCGCAGTGGCTACTAACGTGTCTAAAAGCGCTCAGTCCACCGCAGCAAACGACCCGACGCGCAACGCCTGCTAGCTAGGCAAGAGTGACCCATATGAACGGCACAGGGCAACACCATAGACCATTGCGCGCGGCGCTGGTCCTCGCTGGCGTGGGCGCGTTGCTTTTGCTACTTGGTCTGTTGATTGGCAGCGGTCGTTTTGAGTGGCCGTGGGGCGGCGACGCGCCCCCCATCTTGGCGGACATTGTGTGGTCAATCCGTGCGCCACGATCGGCGGGTGCATGGGCTGCGGGGGCGCTGTTGGGTCTTGCGGGTGCCATTGCACAGGGCATCTTCCGTAACCCCTTGGCGGATCCTTACTTGCTAGGCAGTTCCTCGGGCGCGGCGCTCGCCGTGGCGTTGAGCTTGAGTGTGCTCTCGGCATGGGCGCATACGCCGGATGCCCAAGCCTACATCGCACCGTTTCTGGCTTTTGGTTTGACCGGAGTTGCTTTTGTGGGGGCGCTCTTGGCCGTGTTTTTGACCGTTGGTTTGGCAGGCGGTGCCACACAAGGGCCGCGTTTGCTCTTAGGCGGCGTGGTGGTGGGCGTGGTGCTGGGCGCGCTGACCTCTTTCGTGGCGTTTTTAAATCCAGCGGTATTGCTTAATATGCAAGGGTTCATGCTGGGGTCAACCGCGTTGCTGAGTTGGGGCGGGGTTTCACGCATGTTGTGTGTGGGTGTGGTTTGCTTGTTGTGTGCGGTTAGTTTGGCCAAGCCCATGGACGCATTGAGTCTAGGAACCACCACTGCGCGCAGTCTAGGTATTCCGCTGGCACGCGTGAACGCCATGCTGATCGTCTTGCTGGCGATTGCCACGGGTGCCGCTGTTGCCCACACCGGTCTCATCGCATTCGTCGGTTTGGCCGCGCCCCACGCCGTGCGTGCGTGGTTGCCTTGCAAGCATGGGGCCTTGCTGGTGTTGTCTAGCCTGATGGGCGGTGCGCTGTTGCTGTCGGCCGACGTGATGTCACGCGCGCTGTTTGCACCCACTGAGTTGCCCGTGGGGCTGCTCACGGCGGTGATAGGCGGCAGCTATTTGTTGTGGCGTATGCGCCGGGTGCCCGCATGAGCGCGCACTCAGATGTAAGGGTACGCGGCGAACTGCCGCTCATGACCGCGTCAAATCTGTGCGTGTCCTTGGCGACTGGGCGAAGGCGATCCGACCAGCACGTGGTCTTGCAAGGGGTTGATCTGCAACTTCAAAAGGGACGCTGGTATAGCGTGTTGGGGCCTAACGGTGCGGGTAAAACCACGCTGTTACGGGCCATCGCGGGGCTGCTTGATGCCGGCGATATCTGCTCAGGAGAGGTGACACTGGCTGGACGCCCGCTGACGGCGTGGCCACAAAGGGAGCGAGCGCAAAAAATGGCGTGGTTGGGCAGCAGCCGCCGCCGATGTCGATGGGCACCTGAGTGGGTTGCGTGCGTGGGATATCGTTGCGTTAGGTCGGCTGCCGCATCAACGCTGGTGGCCTGCCACGGCGCCTTTGACCACAGAGGATGAGGCGGTCATTGAGCGCGTGATGATGCAAACCCATACATGGCAGTGGCGCACCCGACCGATTCAGCAACTCTCATCGGGTGAGCGTCAGCGTGTCATGGTCGCGCGCGCGCTCGCGGTGGATGCGGACATCATCCTCATGGATGAGCCGTTGCTAAACCTTGACCCGCCCCACCAATCAGAGTGGTTGCAAATTGTGCGAAATTTGGTGCAGCAGGGACGCACGGTGGTGTCGGTGCTACACGAACTGAACATGGCGTTGTACGCCGATACCTTGTTGCTTTTTGCCGAGGGGCGTTTGGTTCATGACGGGCCAATTGCCGACCCGGCGACTCAGGCTGCGTTGTGTCGCATTTTCTCTAATCGCATCACGCTCAGGCAAATCGATGGCCACTGGGTGGCGCTCCCCCGGCTTTAACCGTTGTCGATGGCACCTGTCACGGCGTGGACTTAACGCGGTGCAGGGGTCTTGGGCTTGAAGTCGCAGGTGTGGCTCACAGCGCACTCCCAACAGCGTGGAGTACGCGCTTGGCAAATGTAGCGACCGTGCAGGATCAGCCAGTGGTGGGCGTCCACCATGTAGGCCGGTGGGATGCGTTTTAAAAGCTGCATTTCTACCGCGAAGGGGTTTTTCCCCGGCGCCAAGCCCGTGCGGTTACCTAGGCGAAAGAGATGCGTATCCACGGCCATGGTGGGCTCGCCAAAGGCTACGTTTAACACCACGTTGGCTGTCTTGCGTCCGACGCCGGGCAGCGACTCCAGCGCGGTGCGGTCGTGTGGGACTTGCCCGTCATAGTCGCGCACCAAAATCTCGCAGGTCTGCATGAGGTGCCTGGCCTTGCTGCGAAAGAGCCCAATTGTCTTAATGGCGTCCTCTAGTGCTGGTAAGCCGAGATTCAGAATGGCTTGCGGGTTGTTGGCGCGCGGGAATAGTCTGGCCGTTGCCTTGTTCACGCCCACATCAGTCGCCTGTGCAGACAGCAACACGGCGGCCAGAAGCTCAAAGACATTGGTGTAGGCCAACTCGGTTGTTGGCGTCGGGTTGGCCGCTTGCAGGATACTGAAAAACTGTTCGATATTGGCTTTGTTCATGGGCGAAGTGTAGCGTTTGTCGCTTCCGACGGGTTTTACGGTTATATGAAAACTAGCCCGGTTCATTGGCACAATAGAGACTCGTTAGGTCAACCCATCGTTCCAAAGCTCTGCCACCATGTCAAACCATATTCAAGCGTTGTTAGCGGACAGACTGTCCCAGTTGGAAACCTCTGCCATCCGTGAGCTGTTCAAGCTCTTGGGCAAGCCGGGCATCATTAGCTTCGCGGGCGGTTTTCCCGATGCCAGCTTGTTCGATATCGAGGGCATTGCGCAGGCCAGCGCCCAAGCGTTGCAAGACAACCCCGGCGGTGCCCTGCAATACGGAGCGACCGAAGGCTTAGAGCCGCTTCGTACTGAGTTGGTCAAACTCATGGGACAAAAGGGCGCTGCGATCGAAAACGCCGATTTGATCGTGACCACTGGCAGTCAGCAAGCGCTGGACTTGGTTGGAAAAACCCTGATTAACCCGGGCGACAAAGTGATTGTTGAGGGACCGACGTTTTTAGCCACCATCCAATGCTTCCGACTTTATGGTGCCGACCTAATCAGCGCACCTGTCGACGACGAGGGCGTGGATGTCGACAACCTAGAGCAACTGATCGCCACGCACAAGCCCAAGTTTGTGTATCTCATTCCGACGTTTGGCAACCCCAGTGGCGCGACCCTAAGTTTGGCGCGACGCAAACGCATTTTGGAGTTGGCAGTAAAAACCGGCACGCTGGTGATTGAAGATGACCCGTATGGGGATCTGTATTTCGATGCCCCACCGCCGCCTAGCCTGTTGGCCTTGAGTGCGGATGTGCCGGGGAGCCGCGATTGGTTGGTGCACTGCGGTAGCTTGAGTAAGGTGTTGAGCCCCGGGTTGCGTGTGGGCTGGATGGTAGCGCCTGCGGCCTTATTGGGTAAGGCCGTCATGTGCAAACAATTCAGCGACGCACACACCAGTACCTTTGCGCAGGCCACGGCAGCGGCCTACCTGCAAAGCGGCCGCCTACCTGCCGAACTGGCCAAAGTGCGCGCCGTTTACGCCGCGCGGGCGCGGTGCATGTGTGATGCGCTGGAGCGCGAGGTCGGCGATGCGATTCGTTTTGTTAGGCCTGCAGGGGGGTTGTTTGTATGGGCCACCCTGACCGGCGCGAACGGTGCGATCAGTGATGGAAGTGCGCTGGCGAAACGAGCGATTGATAACAATGTGGCCTTTGTACCCGGCACCCCATTCTTTGCGCAAGACCCTGACCCACGCACCTTGCGTTTGAGCTTTGCGACTGCGGATGAGGACAAGATCGAAGCGGGCATCGCCAAGTTGGCGCAAGCCATCCGCGGTTAAGGGGGCAATGAGCGTATGGCGCAATCGCCCACAAAGCCCACGTCGCGTAACAGTCTCTCAGACTTGGCCTCCCTCGGTGGCCTGGTCTACAGCACCGATGTCGGTAAGACGTGCCCAGGCTGCCGGCATGCGGTGGCTGACTGTCAATGTCAGGTATCTGATGCCTTGGTGGGTGATGGGCAAGTGCGTGTGATGCTGGAACGCCGTCGGGGCAAGTTGGTGACGGTCGTCTCAGGTCTTGCCGTTACGGTCGATGACTGTGCTGCGCTGGGTAAACGGTTGCGCCAAGTTTTGGGAAGCGGCGGTACGGTGAAGGAGGGGGTGATTGAAATACAGGGTGACCACGTTACGCGCGCTGCGGCTTGGTTGAAAGAAAACGGCCACCGCATCAAGGTGCCTAAAACGTAATGCAGCCCGCTGATTTACAGGCGCTGGTGGAGACCCGTATGCCCTTTGGTAAACACCATGGGTGTCTGTTGGCGGACTTACCGGGTAACTACCTTAATTGGTTTGCGCGCGAGGGTTTTCCGTCCGGTCGTATTGGTCAGTTATTGCAACTCATGCACGAGATTGACCACAACGGCCTGAGCGATTTGTTAAAGCCATTGCGCACCGCACCTCCTAGGCGCGCAGGCTAGTCGCCGATTTGAAGTTGCTTTAAAACGATGTTGTCCCCATGCCTTATCAATTAAAAATTCATGCGCCAGAAGGTGTGTCAGTGGTTGAGCGCGGCGAGGCTGAAAGCCGATTTTGCGCCGCGTTGGCTAACAGCTTGGGGGGCGATGCCTTGGTTGCGCCTGTGTACGCCATGTACCAAAGGCTGGTCGTTATTTACGGGGAAACTCCAGACGTGGAGGCCATGGTGGATGCGGAGCGCGAGGTGTTCGAGAGCTGGCAAGCCGCAGAGACAGCGGCCATGATCGCCGCTTTCGGGACCCACCGTTATTTGGATGAAGGCGGGTTTGAGCTAACCATCACAGAATGAGCGCCTTGCGTTAACGCCAGCAGTAGTGTGTGCGCGCAAACGCCCGCGTATTCACGCGCTTGGGAGCAGACTCAAAAATCGGTCTAGTCCGCCCGCATTGATCGCAATGTCGGCCTGCTCCCTCACTTTGGCCTTGGCATGGTAGGCCACGGATAGACCCGCAACGGACATCATGGGCAGGTCGTTGGCGCCGTCACCGACGGCAATGGCTTGTGCGGGTGCGCAGCCCAACTGCTCGCACAGCGATAGCAGGGTTTGACGCTTGGTCTCGCCGTCGCAGATGGTGCCCCAGTCCTGCGCTATCAAGTGACCGGTTAAGCAGCCGTCAACGACTTCCAAGGCATTGCTGCGGGCCATATCAATGTGGAGTCTGGCCTGCACGCGTTCTGCAAAAAAGGTAAATCCTCCGCTCACCAATACGGTGTAGAGGCCGGCGGCGCGACAGGCGGCTAAGAGCTGCTCAGCGCCGGGGTTTAGTTGCAGGCGTTGGGTGTAAACCGTTTCTAAGTGGCTCACGGAACGCCGCGCAGCAGCGCTAAGCGACGACGCAGACTGTCCGCGAAGTCGGTTATCTCGCCGCGCATGGCGGCCTCGGTGATGGCCGCAACCGCTGCCTTTTTTCCCGCCGCATCTGCGATCTCGTCTATGCACTCGATGTTGATGAGCGTCGAGTCCATGTCAAAGGCGATGAGCTTGTAAGCGTCCAGTTTATGGAGCGTGGTGTTGTCCCGCAGCATTAAATCGGGCTGTACTTCGGTGTAGCGCATGGTGTTCACAGGGCCGGTGCGGGCGTCGGTGTGGTGGGCTCTATCTTTAGCGGCTCGCCAAGGTTGCGTAGAACGTCGCGCACCATGTGGGCGCGCACGTTGGGATCATCGTAGGACTTTTCAATACGAATTTTGTCATTGCCAGCCAACTTAATATGACGGTTCTTTTGGATCATTGCAATGATCTTGTTGGGGTCTATTGGGGCATCCTTTTTGAAGGTAATGCTGATGACCTCCGGCGCGGCATCGACTTTAACGACGCCATAGGGTGCACACAGAACGCGCAGGCGGTGCACGTCTATGAGCGCTTGGGCTTGGGCTGGCAGTTTGCCGAAACGATCTGCAATCTCCTCCATCAATCGGTCGATCTGATCGCTGGACTTCGCCGTCGCCAACTTCTTATAAAAACTGAGGCGCAGGTGCACGTCACCACAATAGTCGTTGGGCAGCAGGGCGGGTACATGCAGGTTGATGTCGGTGACGACTGCCAACGGGCTCAGGAGGTCAGGCTCGCGACCGGCCTTGAGGCTAGCGACGGCCTCGGCCAGCATTTCGTTGTACAGCTGGAAGCCGACTTCCAGCATGTTGCCGCTTTGGTTTTCTCCTAACACCTCACCCGCACCACGAATTTCCAAGTCGTGCATGGCAAGGTAGAAGCCGGAGCCGAGTTCCTCCATCTCCTGAATCGCTTCCAGGCGTTGCTTGGCTTGCTTGGTTAGGCTTTGCGTGTCGGGTACCAGTAGGTAGGCGTATGCCTGGTGGTGGCTGCGCCCCACCCGGCCGCGCAGCTGGTGTAACTGGGCTAAGCCGAATTTGTCTGCTCGTGCCATCACGATGGTGTTTGCGGTCGCGACGTCAATACCCGTTTCAATGATGGTTGAGCAAAGCAGCACGTTAAAACGCTGCGCGACAAAATCTCGCATCACGTGTTCAAGTTGACGCTCGGGCATTTGGCCGTGCGCGATGGCGATTCTGGCCTCGGGCAAATAGGCCTCGAGTTGTTGACGCCTGTTCTCAATCGTTTCGACTTCGTTGTGCAAAAAGTAAACCTGACCACCGCGTTTGAGTTCACGCATGACGGCCTCGCGGATCACGCCTTGGCCTTCATTGCGGACAAAGGTTTTAATGGCGAGTCGGCGTTGGGGTGCCGTGGCAATCACTGACAGATCCCGCAGACCTTCTAGCGCCATGCCTAAGGTGCGCGGTATGGGGGTGGCGGTTAGGGTGAGCACATCCACTTCAGCGCGCATGGCTTTCATCGCCTCTTTGTGGCGCACGCCAAATCGATGCTCCTCGTCGATGATGAGCAAGCCGAGCTCTTTGAATTTAATGGTGCCGCTCAACAACTTGTGCGTCCCCACCACGATATCGACGGTGCCGTCTTCCAGCCCTTTGGCGGCCTTGGTAATTTCTTTGGCCGAGCGGAAGCGGCTCATCTCCGCAATCTTGATCGGCCATTGCGCGAAGCGGTCCACCAAGGTGTGAAAGTGTTGCTCGGCGAGCAGGGTGGTCGGCGCCAAAAACGCGACCTGGCGTCCGCCGGTGACAGCCACGAATGCGGCGCGCAGCGCGACCTCGGTTTTACCGAAGCCGACATCGCCGCAGACCAGTCTGTCCATGGGACGGGGCGAGATCATGTCTTGGATAACGGCATGTATCGCGCCGCGCTGGTCGGCGGTTTCTTCGAAGCCGAAATCGTTGGCAAAGCGCTCGTAGTCGGAGGGGCTGTAACGGAAGGCGTGGCCTTCGCGCGCCTGACGTCGCGCATAGATATTTAGCAATTCGGCGGCGGCATCTCTCACCTGTTCGGCAGCTTTTTTCTTGGCCTTTTCCCATTGCCCGCTGCCTAAGCGATGCAGCTTGGCTTCATCCGCGCTGACGCCGGTGTAGCGGCTAATGAGGTGCAGTTGGCTGACGGGAACGTAGAGGGTGGCCTTGTCCGCGTATTCCAGATGCAAAAATTCTTGCAGCAAGGGGTCACCGTTCTCGTCAACGCCTTGGCCTAAGTCCATGTTGATTAAGCCGTGGTAGCGCCCGATACCGTGAGCGCTGTGTACGACGGGATCACCGACGTTGAGTTCGCTGAGGTCTTTGATGAGCGAGTCAACATCACTCGCTTGTTCTTGGCGTCGGCGTTTGCGTGTGGTGGGTGCGGTTGCAAATAGCTCGGTTTCGGTCACCAAGGCAATGCCTTGTGCCGACCACAGAAAGCCCTGCGCGAGGGTGGAAACGCCCATTCCAACGGGCTCGTCGCTGGCTAGAAACGCATCCAGTGAGTCAAAGAAAACGGGTTGTATTTGGCTAGCGCGCACAAAGTCTTGCAGGCTCTCGCGTCGCCCCTCTGACTCAGCCAAGATCAGGATGCGCGCGGGTTCGCTGCGCTGCCAGGCTTTAAAGGCGGCGAGCGGGTCATCCCCTGTACGCACCACGGTCATGGCGGGTAGGCGTGAAAATGCCTCGTAGCCGTTGGTGTCGCTGATCGCATCCGCGTCCACGCTCACGGTTTTAAAGGCGACTTGCGCATGACTATTCGCACGCACAAAAAACTCTTCTACGGACAAAAATAGCTCAGTCGGTGGCAGCGCAGGTCGCTCGGGGTCATTGGCCAACAAGCGGTAGCGATCTTGCGTGTCACGCCAAAATTGCGCCATCGCCGAGTCAAGGTCGCCAACCAAGGCAACCGTGGCATCTTGTCCAATGTAGTCAAACACCGTCGCCGTCTCGTCAAAAAACAGCGGCAGGTAGTACTCGATACCGGCGGTGGCGACGCCGTTACCCATGTCTTTATAAATTCGGCTCTTGGTGGGGTCTCCCTCCATGACCTCACGCCAGCGATTACGAAACGCGGCGCGTGCCTTGTCGTCCATGGGGAACTCGCGCCCTGGCAGTAACCGGACTTCAGGCACTGGATAGAGGCTGCGTTGGGTGTCAGGGTCGAAGGTCCGAATGCTGTCGATTTCGTCGTCAAAAAGATCGACGCGGTAGGGCACCAGTGACCCCATGGGGAACAGGTCTATCAGACCGCCTCTCACCGCATATTCGCCCGGGCTCACCACTTGGGAGACATGGGTGTATCCGGCGGTCGTGAGTTGTCCCCGCAGCTTCGCCTCGTCCAGCTTTTGCTTCACCTTGAATTCAAAGGTGTAGGCCGCTAAAAATGCCGGTGGCGCAATGCGGTAAAGCGCGGTGGTGGCCGGTACGATGACGACATCAGCGCCTGTTTCTTGGTCACGTTGGTTGATACGCCACAAGGTCGCCAAACGCTCACTAATGAGGTCTTGGTGAGGTGAGAAGTGGTCGTAAGGCAGTGTTTCCCAGTCGGGAAATAGGGCGCCACGAAGGTCAGGCGCGAAGAAAGCCATCTCGTCCAGCAAGCGTGATGCGCTGGCCGCGTCGGCCGTGACGATGAGCAGGGGGCGGCCATCGCCCTTGTCGCGCTTCGCTAACTGACTCAGCCACAGGCTGTCGCAGCCAATGGGGGGCTGTGGAAGGTTGAATCGTTTACCTATGGTGAGCTTGGGTAATTGCATGAAGGCGAGCGCTTGGGGTCTGCGTAGGTGGTCAGTGGAAACGACAAAACCCCGAATCGCATGGCGTCGGGGTGGATGGCTCATTTTAACGGGCATGAAAAGGCCTTGCATTGCCTACAATAGGGCGTACGGGTTGTCGAAAAAATTCGCCCGAACAAGTTGCCGCCTGAGATGCCAATAACCCACGATTTATAAACGCCTAACCAACCGTTTCTTTCAGCCGCTTCTCGCAGTGCGGTGACCATTGCTTTGACCACTTCCAACCCGATCCCACATCTGCCCCGCTGCCACATCGTGATGCCATGCGCCGGTATTGGGCAGCGCGCCCTAGACGCACGCGACCCACGGCAAGCGGATTGCGCCAAGCAGTATCAGGTGTTGGCCGGNCAGCCCATGGTGATGCATACCTTGCTTGCCCTCACACGGGTAGACGTGGTGCGGGCGAGCGCCGGCACGGCTGCNCCGGGCCATGTGCTTGCGGTNACNTCGCCTGATGACGTCGATTGGGATAAGCGTATTGCCCCGCACCTTGGTCAGCTGTCCGTCGACNTGTTTCAGAGCATCACTGCGGCGCCCATTGGTGGCGATACCCGTGCGCACAGCGTGCTGAACGGCCTGAGCCATCTCCTGTCCGACGGGGCAAGTAGCGAAGACGACTGGATACTGGTACATGACGCGGCCAGATGCCTTGTAAATAGCCAAGCCATCGAGGCGCTGATTGCGGCTTGCTTGGTGCAAAAGCGCGGGGGGTTGCTGGCCCAACCGTTGGCGGATACCTTGAAACTGGAGCAGGTCAATGCAAAGGGCATCGTGTCGGTCGCCACCACGGTCGATCGCTCGGGCAAGTGGTTGGCGCAGACACCGCAAATGTTTCCCTTAGGTGCCCTCAGAAAGGCGCTTCAAAATGCACGTGAGAATCCGCAAGACTGGGCCAGCATCACGGACGAAGCCAGTGCCATGGAGCGTTTAGGCGTCTCGCCTATTTTGGTGGCAGGTGGCGCTGATAATTTCAAGGTCACTTACCCAACTGACTTTGCGATGGCAGAGGCCTTGTTGCGGGCGCGGCCGGATACGGCGTCTTGAGGCACACAACGCAATGGACTTATCGATTTCAGCAGAACGGATACTTTTATGACCGCCTCCTTGCCCTCTTTACCGTTTCGCATTGGTCAGGGATGGGATACCCACGCCTTGGTAGTTGGACGGCCGCTGGTGTTGGGGGGTGTCGCGATTCCCTTTGAAAAAGGGCTAGCGGGGCACTCCGATGCCGACGCACTGATTCACGCAGTCATTGACGCCCTGTTGGGTGCTGCTGGTTTAGGCGATATTGGCACCTTGTTTCCCGATACCGATACAACGTTCAAAGATGCCGACTCGGCGCGATTGTTACAAGCCGCCGTCACGTTGGTACATCAGGCTGGTTGGCGCGTTGGCAACATAGATGTCACCGTGGTGGCGCAGGCGCCGCGACTGGGCCCCTACAAGGCCGCGATGCGCACGCGCTTGGCTACTTTGTTAGCCGTGCCCGCAGACTGTGTGAATGTGAAGGCAAAAACGGCGGAGAAAATGGGCCCAGTTGGTGAGGGGCTCAGTATTGAGGCCCAAGCGGTTGCGCTGCTGGTCGCCGCGTAAGGCCGGCGTTACTGAGCAGACCAGCCACCGTCCATCACCCAAGCCGCGCCGCGAATATTGCTGCTGGCTGGGCCACACAAAAACACGGCTAATTCACCCAGTTCTTCGGGTGTCGTGAATTGTTGTGAAGGTTCTTTTTCGGCCAATAAGCCCCGCTTCGCTTCTTCTATAGAGACGCCTAATTGCTCGGCACGGGCATCGACCTGCGCTTGCACGAGGGGGGTGAGCACCCAACCGGGGCAAATGGCGTTGGCCGTGACGCCGGTGGTGGCATTTTCTAATGCGGTTACTTTGGTGAGCCCAATAATGCCGTGCTTGGCCGCGACGTAGGCGGACTTCTGAGCAGAACCGACCAAACCATGCACCGAGGCGATGTTGATAATCCGCCCCCAGTTAGCCGTTTGCATGGCGGGGAGGGCCAAGCGTGAGGTGTGGAAGGCGCTGGACAGGTTGATCGCGATGACCGCGTCCCAACGTGCCACGGGGAAGTCAGCGACGGTTGCGACGTGCTGGATGCCAGCGTTGTTTACCAAAATATCGGTTTGGCCGAAGCGCGCTGCGGCGGCACTCATCAAGGACTCAATCTCGTCGGGGCGGCTCATGTCGGCGCCGTTGTAGTCGACCTCCACGCCCAAAGCGGCGATGGCACGCATCGCCTCGCTGTGGTCCCCAAAGCCGTTCAACATGATATTGGCGCCGTTGGCGGCGAGCGCTTTCGCGATACCTAGGCCGATACCGCTGGTGGACCCGGTGACCAGCGCGGACTTGCCAGCAAGCATTTTTGATGAACTAAGGGGCTGGTTCGTTGTGTTTGAGCTCATTTTCGATTCCGATTCCATTAGGATGTAAGGGCTAGGAGAAGCCTACATTCTCCTCCATTATTTGCAAGGAACCTCGTTTTGACCCTATCCGCCGACCCCTCGCTAGAACCCCAGCTACACGCGGTCGTGTGCCCGGGGGCTGCCGGAAAAGGGGCGGCTCCGCGTGAGATGCGCTACTGGGTCTGGCAGTCACCAACGTGTGCGGCGCCCGATCACGTGGTGGTGTGTGTGCACGGACTGACCCGCCAAGGCCGGGACTTTGATGTGTTGGCCCGCTCGCTGGCGACTGACTGCACCGTGATTGCCGTTGACGTCGCTGGCAGAGGCCGTAGCGATTGGCTAGGTGACCCCAGTCAATACGGTGTGCCCACCTATGTGGCCGACCATGTGCACCTGCTCAAGCAACTCACGGAACGTTTCCAGCCGCGCCAATTGGACTGGGTGGGCACCAGCATGGGCGGCTTGATCGGCATAGGCATGGCAGCGTTGCCCGCCGCGTATTTGGCAACGCCCATTCGCCGTATGGTGCTAAACGACGTTGGGCCCACATTGGCGCTTGAGGCGCTGCGCCGCATTGGCACCTACGTGGGGAAATCTGGCACGTTTGAATCGTTGCAAGCTGGCGCGGATGCGCTGTGGAAAACCTCTAGTGACTTTGGGCCGCACACCGCTCAGCAGTGGTTGGATTTATCGACGCCCATGTTGGTGGCTCAGGAAGGGCGCTGGGCGCTTCATTACGACCCGGCGATTGGCTTGGCTTTTCAGGGTCTAGACCAGCCAGACGCGGCGGCGCAAGTCGATGCGGGCAATGAGGCACTTGTGGACCATGTATGAGGCAATAACCGCAGAGGTCTTGGTGCTAAGAGGGGCTGAGTCGGACTTGTTGTCCGAAGCCACGTTGCAGGAGATGCGCACGCGTGGCCCCAAGGCGCAGTCGGTTGAGTTTGCCGGTGTGGGCCATGCGCCCACGCTGATTGCGCCGGATCAAGTGGCCGCGGTGCGCGCATTTTTATTGAGCTGACAGCTATGAAGACCACGCCATCGCACGAGGCGACGCGCCCCACCGGCGACGCGCCGCCAGCGGGTAGCGCGGGCGTATCCGTTGGCGGTGGGGATGCACACGGCCTACCGCCACGCCTGGCAACACCACAGGCAACACAACTAGCAACACAACTCGCACCGGCCATCCTGGCGGCGGTTGACGAGCAGTTTCAATCGTCAGCCAATGATGCGGAGGCGTTGGTGAAAGCGCGACAGTTTGCGCAACCGTTGCTGGCAGACGAGACCTTAATAACGGGTGAGCCCGTGTTGGCGCATGCCGACGCGGTGGTGGCTATCTTGGCCGGTGTTGGGGGCTCGCCCGCGATGCAGGCCGCGGCCTATTTGGTTTATGCCTGCGGCCACTTGCAACGGCCGCGAGAAGTGATTGCCAAACGGTTTGGTGATAACTACGCCTCATTGGCGGTCGAGGTGACACAGCTTATACATTTGCAAACGCAGGCGCGGCAGAAGTCGCAAGAGGTCAGCCATGCGGCGCTGTCACAGGGGCGAGAGTTACCGCCGGCGGTCGTTGCCGCGCAAACAGAAAACGTCCGAAAAATGTTGTTGGCGTTCTCACGTGACCTGCGGGTTGTGATGTTGCGCTTGGTCTCCCGATTGCAGACCTTGCGTTACACGGCCGCCTCTAAGTCTGAGCCCGATTTGGGGATTGCAAACGAGGCCTTACAGGTGTTTGCTCCGCTGGCCAATCGACTGGGTATTTGGCAGATTAAGTGGGAGTTGGAAGACCTTGCGTTTCGCTTTTTAGAGCCAGAAACCTACAAACGTACCGCGAAGATGCTCGATGAAAAGCGCGTGGAGCGTGAGGCACATATGTCCCTCGCCGTTCAAGAGTTGCAAGCGGCGTTGGGCAAGTTGGGGATACAGGCCGAAGTTAACGGACGCCCCAAGCACATCTACAGCATTGTCAAAAAAATGCGGGGTAAGGGGCTGGACTTCAGTCGAATTTTTGATGTTCGGGCCCTGCGCGTCGTGGTGGCAGATGTGGATGCGTGCTACGCGGCGTTGGCATGGGTGCAGCAACGCTATACGCCGATTATGGAAGAGTTTGTGGACTACATCGCCAAGCCCAAACCCAATGGTTATCAGTCATTACATACGGTTGTGACAGATAGCGATGGCCGCGCGATGGAGATTCAGATACGGTCGCGGGCGATGCACGTCAAAGCCGAGACGGGCGTGGCGGCGCACTGGGCTTACAAGGAAGCCGGCGCTAAGGGCTACAGCGGGGTGGCGGCAAGCTCTGAGTACGACAGCAAAATTGCCGTCTTACGCCAATTGTTGGCCTGGGAGCGTGACTTAAGCGGTGCCACCAAAGACCTGTTTGATGACCGCATCTATGTGCTCACTCCCAATGCCGCCGTGGTCGAACTGCCCAAAGGCGCGACCCCTGTTGACTTTGCGTACGCCGTACACACCACTGTGGGCCACCGTTGCCGTGGCGCGCACGTGGACGGCGTTATGGTGCCACTAACGACCGCCTTGCAAAGCGGTCAGACCGTAGAGTGGTGACGGTGAAGGAGGGCGGGCCGTCGCGTGACTGGTTGAATCCCCAATCGGGCTACCTCGTTAGCTCGCGTTCGCGCAACAAGGTGCGTGCGTGGTTTAACGCCCTAGCCGCCCAAGAAAACGTGGCACGCGGCCGAGAGTTGGTTGAGAAACTGCTACAACGCGAGGGCAAGACAGCACTCAAATTAGACGACCTAGCGCAGCAGCTTGGTTTTGATCATGCGGCCGCCTTGTTCGAGGTGGTGGGTAAAGATGAGTTCTCTTTGCGCGCCATTGAGGCGCAATTGCGACCACCCGAGCCGGAGCCTGAGTTTGATGAGCGCCTGCTCGCACGCACGCCGATCAGTACGACCAAGACGCCGCGCGGGGGGGTCTTGGTGGTGGGCGTGGATTCTTTGCTCACTCAGATGGCGCGCTGTTGCCGCCCGGCGCCGCCGGATGGCATTGGCGGCTTTGTGACCAAAGGCCGCGGCGTCAGTATCCACCGCGTTGACTGTTCGGATTTTCAGCATTTGTCTCGTACCCACCCCGACCGCATGATTGAGGTGGCGTGGGGAGGACAAACGGTTGGGGAGCAGGCCTTGTATCCGGTAGACGTCCGCGTTGAGGCGCTGGACAGGCCTGGCTTACTAAGAGACATATCCGATGTGTTCGTTCGTGAAAAAATGAATGTGATTGGGGTGAACACCCATTCGCCGAAGGGGCTGGCGCAAATGACGTTCACCGTCCAAATTAGCGATGCCAAACGGTTGAATAAAGTCTTATCGACGTTGCGAGAGCTACCCGGTATCACGTCCGCTAGACGGCACTGATCACCCGTAGATGGCCTAAGAAAAAATAGTTTTGATACGGAAAAATAGCCAATATCCCCTGCTATACTGAGAGGCTTCGTTAGAAACGAAGGCGCGTAGCTCAGTTGGTTAGAGCACCACCTTGACATGGTGGGGGTCGTTGGTTCGAATCCAATCGCGCCTACCAAATACAAGCCCTTGCCAGAGCCATCTGCAAGGGCTTTTTTCCTTTTGAATCAAGCGATTTTGCATTCGGCTGATAGATTCTTACAATGGGACGCGGTGGGCGGTTGCCTGCGCCCCCGCTTTTGCGTTTGCCTTCGCCTTTGCGAGGCATCGCCGCTTCGATATCAGCCGTCTTGCGACACCAAGAATACGAGGGATACGTTTTGACCCAAAACACTTCAACAGCCGGAAAAGCATCCCCCAAGCCCGCTGCCAAACGCACGGCGCGGACGGGTGCCAAGTCGGCGACCAAGCCGACCGCTGCCAAACGGGGCGGCGCGCCGGAAGTGGATGCGAAAACGAATGCGGCGGAATCGGCCGCCACGGTTCGCGTCATCAAAAAGTACCCCAACCGCCGCCTATATGACACCACATCGTCCACCTACATCACGCTGTCGGATGTCCGTGCCTTGGTCATGCAGGGCGATCCTTTTGTCGTGCGAGATGCCAAAGGGACAGAGGATTTAACGCGCAGCATTTTGTTGCAAATCATTCTGGAAGAAGAAAGCGGTGGCGTGCCTATGCTCTCAGAGCAGGTATTGGCGAACCTCATTCGGTTTTATGGCCACGCCATGCAAGGCCTTGTGGGCGGACACCTTGAGAAAAACATGCAAATGTTTACCGACATGCAGGCGCAAATGAAGGCGCAGTCCACCATTCTCTCCCCGGACGCGTGGCAATCGGTGTTGGGAGCCGGGGGGACGCCTGTGATGGCTGACCTCATGAGTACCTACACCGAGCAAACCCAGAGTGCCATGAAAGCCATGCAAGAGCAGTTGCAAAAGCAAGGCGAACAAATGTGGTCGGCCATGGGCATCAAGCGCTGAGCGCTGTCGCAACGCCTCACTGTATTGATGTGGGCGCAGTTGCTTGGCCATGACTTTTTATCTTGCAGCGATTGGCTGCTAACTTGAACCCTGATTCCATGAACGACACCGTCGCTAAAAACCCTCAACTCGCCCCCAAAGTGGGCTTTGCCAGCTTAGGTTGCCCCAAGGCACTTACGGACTCCGAGCTCATACTGACGCAGTTAAGCGCTGAAGGCTATCAAACCTCCAAGACCTTTGAGGGAGCCGATTTGGTGATCGTGAATACCTGCGGCTTTATTGACGACGCCGTCAAGGAGAGTTTGGACACGATTTCAGAAGCGCTCAGCGAGAACGGCAAGGTGATTGTGACGGGCTGTTTGGGGGCCAAAACGGGTGAGGACGGTGACAACCTCGTGCGGTCCTTGCACCCGTCGGTTTTGGCGGTTACGGGCCCACACGCGACCAACGAGGTGATGGATGCGGTGCACAAGTACTTACCCAAACCGCACGATCCGTTTACTGATCTGGTTCCACCACAGGGCATCAAACTCACGCCGCGCCACTATGCGTATTTGAAAATCAGTGAAGGGTGTAACCACCGCTGTACGTTTTGCATCATTCCCTCGATGCGTGGCGACTTGGTGAGTCGCCCTATTGGCGAGGTGTTGAATGAAGCCAAGCGCTTGTTTGACTCTGGTGTGAAGGAGTTGTTGGTGGTGAGCCAAGACACCTCCGCCTACGGGGTCGATACGAAATACGTGATGGGTTTTCATGAAGGCCGCCCCATTAAGACCCGTATGCTTGACTTGGTTAGGGCGCTTGGCGAACTGGCCCAGCCCTACGGTGCTTGGGTGCGTTTGCACTATGTGTACCCCTACCCACACGTGGATGAGATTATTCCGCTGATGGCCGAGGGCTTGTGCCTGCCCTATTTGGATGTGCCCTTGCAGCACAGTCACCCCGATGTACTCAAGCGGATGAAGCGTCCCGCCAGCGGCGAGAAAAACCTAGACCGAATTCAGGCGTGGCGTGCGGTCTGTCCAGAGCTGATCATTCGCAGCACGTTCATCGCCGGCTTTCCCGGGGAGACCGAGGCGGAGTTTGCGCACCTGTTGGACTTCGTGAAAGAAGCCAACATCGACCGTGCAGGTTGCTTTGCCTATTCTCCGGTGGACGGTGCGGTGGCGAATCAGCTCGATAATCCGATTCCGCAGGCGCTGCGCGAGGAGCGGCAGGCGCGGTTTATGGTGGTGGCAGAAGGCGTCGCCCAAGCACGTCAGGCCCAGCGCGTGGGCCAAGTGGTTCAGGTCTTAGTTGATAAGGCGGTTGCCTTGGGCAAAAAGGGTGGCGAGGGGCGCAGTTACGCCGAAGCACCTGAGATTGATGGTGTCGTCCGACTCTTGCCTGTCGAGAAAAGCAGCAAGACCTACAAGACGGGTGACTTTGTCAAGGCCACCATCGTGGAGGCCAATGGCCACGACTTGATTGCCTCGGTGAATTGAGCGATCGGTTGTTGTCGTCTTGGCGCGCACAAGCGGTGCGCTGGACGTTTTGCGTAGCCGCCCTGTTTGCGCTGCAAGCTGGGCCTTCTGTTGCCCTAGCGACTGAACTGGCGGGGATGGTCGTTGGCGTCACAGGGGGAGACCGTTTGACCTTGCAGAGCGCAGACCACCAGCTTTACAAAATACAGTTACTCGGCGCCGATGCACCTGAGAAAATGCAGGCGTTTGGCCGTAAAACTAAATTCAGCTTGAGTGATCTGGTTCTCATGCGCACGGCCTCGGTGCAGCTGCTAGAGCAGTCTCAGGATGGCTGGCGGTTAGGCAAGGTGATGGTTCGCGGACAAGACATAGCGCTGACCCAAATTCAACGTGGAATGGCTTGGTGGGATCGCCCCAACGCGGTCTGGCAGGAGGAGGCCGATCGCCTTGCTTTTGAGGCTGCCGAGGCGACGGCTAAGTTGCAGGGCTTAGCCGTTTGGCGTCACCGTGATCCCGTGCCGCCATGGGTTTATCGTGGTGAGTCTGCTGACGTTGTGAGGAAGAACTAAGTGGAATCCCGCTTTCTTCACGCAGGCCTCACTGGTCCCTGTTATGCTGTTCGACGTATGCAAAGAACGTCCTATATAACTGTCACTTCCCACCCCAAAATGGTGTGGGCTAAACAATAAAAAAGCCCCCATAACATGCGTTACAGAGGCTTCTTACAAATTGTGGTGCCCAAGAGAGGACTCGAACCTCCACGCCTCGCAGCGCTAGTACCTGAAACTAGTGCGTCTACCAATTCCGCCACCTGGGCATCTCAGGAAACCGCGAGTATAGCACGCAAGTGAATCAAAAAATTATTCAAACAGAAGAGATAGAAGGCGTTGTGAGTGGCCACCGAGATGGCCATGGCTTCGTTATTTGTGAAGGGGCCCAGGCCGACATTTATTTGCCGCCGAACGAGATGCGGGCGGTCTTGCACCGCGACCGCGTTAAGGTGAAGCTAGGGCGCGTAGATCGGCGGGGGCGTTCTGAGGGGCGCGTGACGGAAATCGTTGAGCGAGCGAGCGAAACGATTATTGGGCGCCTTTTAAACGAGTCGGGTGTTTTCGTCGTCGCGCCAGAAGACAAGCGCTATGGCCAGGACATATTGATACCTAAGAACGCGGTCGGAGCAGCCGACCTTGGGCAGGTGGTCGTGGTTGAGCTCACTGAGCCGCCAGCGCTTTATGGACAACCCGTTGGCCGTATCAAGGAGGTGTTGGGTGAGATCGATGACCCTGGGATGGAAATCGAGATTGCNGTGCGCAAGTACAGCGTGCCCCATGTTTTTTCTGACGAGTGCTTGAAGTTGGCGAAAGATCTGCCGGAGAAGGTGCGTCCGGTAGACAAAAAAGACCGCATTGACCTGACCGATGTGCCCTTTGTGACGATTGACGGTGAGGATGCGCGCGATTTTGACGATGCGGTTTACTGTGAGCCCGCCAAGGTAGGGCGCTCCAAAGGGTGGCGCCTGTTGGTTGCGATCGCTGACGTGAGTCACTATGTGCAGCCAGGTAACGCGATCGACGTCGATGCGTTTGAGCGCGCCACTAGCGTGTACTTTCCGCGCCGGGTGATCCCGATGCTGCCGGAGAAGCTGTCAAATGGCTTGTGCTCGCTGAATCCCAATGTGGAGCGTTTGTGCATGGTCTGTGACATGCTCATAAACAAAGACGGTGACATTCACGGCTACCAGTTCTACCCGGCGGTCATGTTTAGCCATGCACGTTTGACGTACACCGAAGTGGCGACTATGTTGCAAAACACGCGTAGTCATGAGGCGTTGGCAAAGGCTGATGTCGTTCCGTATTTACTCAACTTGCAAGACGTTTACCGCGGGTTGATGCAGAGCCGGCAACGCCGTGGTGCGGTTGACTTTGAGACCGTTGAAACGCAAATGATTGCTGATGAACTCGGCCGGATCGAGCGTATCGTGCCTCGGGTTCGCACGGAGGCGCATCGCTTAATTGAGGAGGCCATGTTGGCCGCGAACGTGTGTGCGGCGGAGTTTATCGCGCAGAGCAAGCAGTCGGGATTGTTCCGTGTTCATGAGGGACCGCCGGCCCAAAAGCTAGAGGTGTTGCGTAACTATTTGCGCGCGATGGGGGTGACGGGAACGGTGAGTGATGACCCCAAGCCCGGAGAGTTTCAGGCCATTGCGCAAGCAACCAAAGACCGCCCGGAGGCCAAGCAAATTCATATGATGCTGTTGCGATCCATGCAGCAAGCCATTTATACGCCCATCAATAATGGCCACTTTGGCCTGGCGTTTGATGCGTATACGCATTTCACTAGCCCGATCCGCCGCTACCCTGATCTGTTGGTACACCGAGCGATTAAGGCGATTTTGGCGGGTAAAAAATATAGTTTGCCGGATAGCTTGCTCACGATGAAGCGGCCGCCCATGCGTAAAAAGCCAGCGGGCGCGGTGCCAGAGAAACCTAAAAAACCATTGACGGGGCAGAGCCTAGCGTGGGAAATGGCGGGCTTGCACTGCAGCGCGAATGAACGCCGTGCTGATGAGGCGAGCCGAGATGTCGAGGCGTGGCTCAAGTGCAAATACATGCGCGAGCATCTGGGCGAGGAGTTCACCGGGACCGTATCAAGTGTTACGAGCTTTGGCTTGTTTGTGACCTTGGATGCGATGTATGTAGAGGGCTTGGTGCACATCACAGAGCTGGGCGGTGACTTTTTCCGTTTCGATGAAATGCGCCAAGAGCTTCGCGGTGAGCGCACGGGCATACGTTACAGCTTGGGGTCGGTCGTGAACATACAGGTAAGTCGCGTCGATTTGGACGGTCGGCGCATTGACTTTAGGCTGGTCAAGCCCGAGCTTGAAGGCGCGAGTGGTGGGCGCTATGCCGATGCGGTGGACGCGAACGGCAATGGCTCGGGGGGGCGGAGCGGACACACCTCGCCGTCTGGCACGGCAGCCAAGTCCAGCAAACCCACTAAACTAAACAGGGGGGCAAAGCATGCAAGCCCCAAGCCGGCCGGAAGTCCCAAACCGAGTGCGGGCAAGGGCGGTAAGCAAAAGAGCCGACGCGGTGCGCGGTAGGCGCGTCGTCACACAGGTTTAGATCATCTGGTTTTTTGGGAGTTTTTTGTGCAGCTTGTTTACTCGTTGTTTGATTTGCTTGCGTTTGCGCTGATTGGTGCAACATTGCTACGTGGCTGGATGATTGCCGCTGGACTGACGCTGGTGGTGCAACCGGGGCGTTTTGTGGTTGCGGTCACTGACTGGCTGGTGCAACCTTTAAGACGCATTTTGCCGGGTGGCATGTCGCTCGGGCGTTGGGATGGTGCGTGTGTGTTTGCCGCACTNATTTTGGCGTTAGCCTACGGTGGTTTGTGGACGGCCTTGTTGGTCTCTAATTCAGGCGCCCAAGTGGCGCTGAGCACGTGGATGCTGGCTATCCCTGTTGCGGCGCTGAAGATGCTGGCGCGGGTAGCGCTGCAAGGGCTTTTTTATCTGTTGCTGATGTACGCCGTGCTGTCGTGGGTGCAACCGCAGTCGCCCGCCATGGGGTTCTTAGACCGTTTAATTAGCCCCGTGTTGCTGCCGTTTCAGCGAGCAATTCCCCGCATCGGCGGCATTGACCTCTCCGCCTTGGTGTTGATGCTCATCTTGCAGGTGTTACTGGGCTTGGTCGTTTAGCTGTTTAGCGATACCCAAAATGGCGCTGTCGTGTCCATGCAGTTGCCACAGCATCAAGCCGACTGGCAACTGTCCGGGCTCTTGGCAGGGAATGGTGATCGCGCAGCCGTCTAAGAAGTTAACAGTAGACGGGTTGCGAAGTAGCAAACGGTTGACACGCAAGTAAGCCTCTTCGTGCGCCGCACCCGGTGCCAAGTCGGCAAGCGCGGGCGCGACCATTGGGACGGTTGGGCTGATCATCGCGTCAACGCCCTGAAGTGCCGGTGCCAACTGAACCGCAAGACGCTTACGGGCAGAGAGCAGGTCCCAATAGTCCGCTGCAGAGACGTTTGCTGCCGTTTCGATTCGTGTCTTTACCCGAGGGTCGAAGGTCACACCGGGTGCTTTGAGGTTGTTTCGGTGAAAGGCGTAGGCCTCTACGGCGACCAAGGGCGCGCTAGACTGGCACGCGAGGACGTCGGCGAGCGCCGGTGTGGCGACCTCTACGAGCGTGATGCCTGCTTGTCGGAGCGTGCGCAAGGTGTTTTCCCAGGCGATACCCACACCCGCGTCCAAGTCATCAAGGTGCACGTGGCTGGGTATTCCCAGTCGGAGATGACTCACCGGCTTGGCCCAGTGGGCAACGGCTTGACCGCTCAACACTTGGTGGACGGCGATGGCTTGGTTGACGTCGCGCGTGATCGCGCCCACGGTGTCCAAACTGCTCGCTAAGGGGTAGGCGCCCGCCAGCGGGACCGCATTTTGGCTACTTTTAAAGCCAACGAGACCACACAATGCCGCAGGTATGCGCAGGGAGCCACCGGTGTCACTACCCAGCCCGATATCGGCCATACCGAGGCCCACACTCACGGCGGCGCCGCTGGATGAGCCGCCAGGGATTCGGGGGACTTCACGGTCAGCGGGGTTATGTGGGGTACCAAAATGTGGATTGATGCCAATGCCCGAAAACGCGAACTCCGTCATGTTGGTGCGCCCGATAGTGACCGCTCCGGCGGCCTTGAGGCGTTTGAGTGCGGGCGCATCTTGCGTTGCGGGCGCGCACTTGTTGCGGCTTGGGGACCCGGCGGTGGTGACCTGACCCGCAATATCAAATAAGTCCTTCACGGAAACGGTGGCTCCAAATAAGGGCGGCGTCGGGTAGGCGTGCTGGGTCAGGGCGTGCATGAGCTGCAGTCGGGCATCATCGGCATCGACGCGAAGCATGGTGTGCGCGCCACGGGGGTCATTTGTGGCCTCCAAGCAGGACTCAAGATGGGTAAATGCAGGGTGCTGGCTGATGTGCATGGCGGCGTTGTGGCAAGGGGTTGATCAAACGGTAGCTTAACGGGAAGCCATCGGACGCGCTCGCATACTTTATACCGAATTCTTGCTATAATCGACTGGCTTTGCCCATAGTGGGCAGTGCGTAATCGCGAAGGCACCCGCTTAGGTGTTGGCTTACATGGCGTCTTTTGGGTCGTGTCGTGAGCTGATTTGGGTGTACTTTAAGACTTAACCTCAAGATAGGAAATATCATGGCAGTAACTATGCGTGAAATGCTGGAAGCCGGTGTCCACTTTGGTCACCAAACGCGCTTCTGGAACCCAAAGATGGCCCAGTACATTTTTGGCCACCGCAACAAAATTCACATCATCAACCTAGAGAAGTCACTTCCAAAGATGGAAGAGGCGCTTAAGTTTGTCCGTCAATTGGCGGCGAACGGTGGCAATGTGTTGATGGTCGGTACCAAGCGTCAATCGCGCGATACCGTGATGGAGGAAGCACAACGCGCTGGCGTGCCCTTCGTGACCCAGCGTTGGTTGGGCGGTATGTTGACCAACTTCAAGACGGTCAAGACGTCGATCAAGCGTTTGAAAGACATGCAGGTTCAGCTCGAAGGCGGCCTGGATCACATGAGCAAAAAAGAGCAGCTCACGTTTACACGTGAAATGGAAAAGCTCGAGCGTGATATCGGTGGTATTCAAAACATGCCGGCATTGCCTGACGCTATCTTTGTGATTGACGTCGGCTATCACAAAATCGCGATTTTGGAAGCGCGTAAGTTGGGTATTCCATTGGTCGGTGTCGTGGACTCCAACCACTCGCCCGAAGGTATCGACTACGTGATCCCCGGTAACGACGACTCATCCAAGGCCGTGGCGTTATACGCCCATGCCGTGGCTGATGCCATCATCGATGGTCGTGCAAACGCTAACTCAACCGTGGCACAAGCGGCCGCGACAGAAGGCGAAGACGAGTTTGTGGAAGTGGCTGACGGCTCTGCCGCCTAAAGCGCCCTGCTTTGTCTGCAAGGGGCTTATGGCCCCTTTTTTGTAACTGGTACCGAAGCTGACAAATGGCTTCCGTACGCAACGGAGAAAAAATATGGCTATTACCGCTGCAATGGTTGGCGAACTGCGCGCCAAGACCGACGCACCCATGATGGAGTGCAAGAAAGCCCTCACGGAAGCTGATGGCAACATGGAAAAAGCAGAAGAAATTCTGCGCGTTAAGTTGGGTAACAAGGCTGGTAAAGCGGCTACCCGCGTGACGGCAGAAGGTATTGTGGCCTCCTTCATTGAAGGCAAGCAAGGCGCGTTGATTGAAGTGAACTGCGAAACCGACTTCGTCACCAAGAACGAGAGCTTCTTGGCGTTGTGTAACACCGCCGCTGAGTTGGTGGCCAAGCACAACCCAGCCTCGGTTGAAGCCATGGGCGCGTTGCCCTGTGAAATCGACGGATTTGGACCAACGCTGGAAGATACCCGCAAAGGCTTGATCGGTAAGATTGGCGAAAACATGTCGTTCCGCCGCTTCAAGCGTGTCGATGGCACGTCTGTCACCAGCTATCTGCACAGCGGCCGTATTGGCGTATTGGTCGAGTTTGAAGGCGCTGAATCAGCCGCTCGTGATGTGGCGATGCACATTGCTGCCATGAAGCCGGTCGCGTTGTCATCTGCGGACGTTCCTGCTGAGCTGGTCGCCAAAGAGCGTTCAGTTGCAGAGGCGAAAGCCGCTGAGTCAGGCAAGCCTCCTGAAATCGTAACCAAGATGGTTGAAGGCTCTATTGCCAAGTACCTCAAAGAGGTGAGCTTGATGGATCAGGCGTTTGTTAAGAACGACAAGCAGACCATTGCGCAAATGCTGAAAGAAAATGCAACCACGGTGAGCGCATTCACGATGTATATCGTGGGTGAAGGTATCGAGAAAAAGGTGGATGACTTTGCAGCCGAGGTGGCAGCGCAAGTTGCCGCAGCAAAAGCGTCGTAATCTAGCTTTTCGCGATAAGCTAACGGCAAGGGGCTTGTCCCCTTGCACACCTAATTTATGAATCACTGATTGAGGAAATCATCATGGCGACTTTCAAGCGTATTTTGTTGAAATTGTCAGGTGAGGCTTTGATGGGTGATGATGCCTTCGGCATCAACCAAGACACCATTCGCCGGATGGCGAGCGAGGTCGTCGAAATTACCAAGATGGGCGTACAGGTCGCGCTTGTAATTGGTGGCGGTAACATTTTTCGTGGGGTTGCTGGTGGTGCGATCGGCATGGACCGCGCGACAGCGGACTACATGGGCATGTTGGCAACGGTGATGAACTCTCTCGCGTTGTCCGACAGCCTGGACAAGGCGGGTGCGACGTCACGTGTGATGTCTGCCATCAGCATTGAGCAAGTGGTTGAGCCTTACGTGCGCCCCAAGGCACTGCAGTATCTTGAGGAGGGTAAGGTGGTGATTTTTGCGGCAGGCACTGGTAATCCGTTTTTTACAACGGACACCGCCGCTGCGTTGCGCGGCGCAGAGATCGGTGCCGAGGTGGTCTTGAAGGCAACCAAGGTCGACGGCGTCTACACCGCAGACCCAGCAAAAGACCCCGCGGCAACGCGTTACACGACACTCACATTTGACGAGGCAATGATGCGTAATCTGCAAGTGATGGACGCGACTGCCTTCGCGTTGTGCCGTGACCAGAATTTGCCCATTAAGGTTTTTAGTATTTTGAAAGANGGNGCACTCAAACGTGTCGTTTTGGGTGAAGACGAGGGCACATTGGTGCACCTGTAATCGCTGATTTAGGAGATTTATATGACGGCTCTGGCAGAGATCAAAAGCAATGCTGAACACAAAATGACGCAATCGATTGAGTCATTTAAGACGGCTTTACAGCGTGTGCGTACGGGGCGACCTTCCCCGTCGCTCCTGGATGTAGTTGAGGTCGATTACTACGGCTCTTTGGTGCCGATTTCGCAGGTGGCGAACGTGAGCTTGCTGGATGCGCGTACGTTGGGCGTGGCACCTTGGGAAAAAGGTATGGGTGCCAAAATTGAGAAGGCGATTCGTGATTCCGATTTGGGGTTGAACCCCGCGTCGCAGGGTGACTTGATTCGCGTCCCCATGCCAGCAATGACAGAAGAGCGACGCAAAGAGTTGACTAAGCTCGTGCGTAACGAAGGGTGAGAGTGCCAAGATAGCGATTCGCAACCTGCGTCGCGATGCGAATGAAGCCGTTAAGCGGTTGGTAAAAGACAAAGAGGCGTCTGAAGATGATGAGCGACGTTCGCAGGAAGAAGTTCAAAAAGTAACCGATAAATTTATCGGCGAGGTCGACAGTTTGGTGACCTCTAAAGAAGCCGATATCATGGCGGTTTGAAGTCACTAAAGGGCGCCCGAAACGGCGCCCTTTTTTCTAAGGGCTGTGCGCCAGAAAAAATCTCTCTCACATGCTGATCCCACGAATTATTACTGCCATCGCGTTGTTAGCGGTGCTGTTACCCGCCTTGTTTGCGGGGACGCCGCAGCCGTTTGCGTTGGTGACGTTGTTGCTCATCGTTGCAGGCTGTTGGGAGTGGGGTCGTTTGAATGGCTTGTCATCGCAGGCCGCACTCTTGTCGGGTGTGGTGGTAGGTGGTTGTCTGGCCGCGGCTTGGTGGCACGGCAGCGTGGAGGCCTTGGCGGGTAGTGGCGTGATGCCTGCGGCGCTTGAGCGAGCCACTTGGTTGGTGGTCACCACGGTTTGGGTTCTTGGGTCCGCTTATTTGATACGCGCGGGTGTGGGACAGTGGACCAGCGTTGCGCGGCCGTTGCGACTGATTCTGGGCTGGCTGCTGCTGGCTGTAACGTGGTGGGCCATGGCACGGGCGCGTGTCGTCGGCATCAATTTCCTATTGTCCCTGATGGTTCTGGTTTGGGTCGCCGATGTGGCCGCCTACTTCGGTGGCCGTGCATGGGGTAACCGAAAGTTAGCAGCCAGCATCAGTCCTGGTAAGACGTGGGCGGGTGCCTACAGCGGGCTCGTCGGGGTACTGGTTTTGGCTGCCGTTTGGATGCAGGTAGATCACTATGGGTGGGTCGATAGCCCCAGCGTGTTTTCTGTTTTGTACGATCGCCATCCGGTTTTGATGGTGGTTGGTGTCCTGTTTTTGGTGACGATGGCGGTTGTTGGCGATCTGATGGAGTCTTTGGTTAAGCGCAGTGTGGGCGTCAAAGACTCGAGTGGCCTCTTGCCAGGCCATGGTGGGGTGTTGGATCGCGTGGATGCCTTGCTCCCCGTATTGCCGATGGGCATGATGTTGGTGACGGTTTAAGTGATGGAGAAACCTGTGGCAAGCATTACCGTTTTGGGCTCAACGGGCTCGATTGGAACCAACACGCTCGATGTGTTGGCGCGCCACCCTGAGCGGTTTAGTGTCTATGCGTTGACCGCTGCACGACAAGTCGACCTGCTGCTGGCCCAGTGCCTGCGTTTCAACCCGACGTGGGCGGTGATGACGGACCCCGATGCCGCCAAACAGCTGGAAGAGCGCCTAGGCGCTGAAGGCTCGCGTACGCGGGTTGCCAGCGGCGCCGATGCGTTGGTGGAGGTGGCGCAAGACGAGCGTGTTGATATGGTGATGGGTGCCATCGTTGGGGCGGCGGGCTTACCGCCGTGCCTGGCTGCGGCGCAAGCGGGTAAGCGCTTATTACTGGCTAATAAAGAGGCCTTGGTCGTGGGCGGCGATTTCTTTATGTCCGCAGTCCGCCAAGGGGGTGGTCGGTTGCTCCCCATTGACAGTGAGCATTCTGCTATTTTTCAGTCACTGCCGGAGGACCCTGAAACATGGGAGCGGCGAGTGGAAAAAATCATATTGACCGCATCTGGAGGACCTTTCCGGACCCGAGATATCGCCACTTTTGCCGATATCACGCCCGAGCAAGCGGTCGCCCATCCCAATTGGGTGATGGGTAGAAAAATATCGGTCGACTCTGCAACGATGATGAACAAGGCCTTGGAGGTCATCGAGGCCCATTACCTGTTCGGATTACCCGCGAGTCGCTTAGAGGTTGTGATCCACCCGCAGAGCATCATCCATTCCATGGTGCAGTATCACGATACGTCGGTGGTGGCACAGTTGGGCACAGCGGATATGCGCGTGCCCATTGCCTACGGCCTGTCGCACCCTGAGCGTGTTGTCTCCGGTGCATCGCCGCTGAGCTTTGACGCCCTGACTGGGCTCACCTTTGAAAAGCCAGACCCGCGCCGCTTCCCCGGGCTGGGGCTTGCCTGGGCGGCACTAGAAGGCCGTGCGGGAAGCACGGCGGTGCTGAACGCTGCGAATGAGGTGGCGGTAGATGCGTTTTTAAATCGGCGTATTCGTTTTGATCAAATTCATGTGGTGAACCAAGAAACGTTGTCGTCGTCTTGGGATGGCGAGACGGACTCGCTAGAGGCCTTGTTAGCTTTGGATGGGCAGGCGCGGCAGCGCGCTGCCTCCGTGGTCTCGGCGTTGTAAACACACGATGTTGACCGTACTCGCTTTTGTCGTGGGCATGGGGTCGCTGATCGCGTTTCATGAGTTCGGACACTTTGCTGTCGCGCGCCTTTGTGGCGTGCGTGTGCTGCGTTTCTCTATCGGTTTTGGCCGTCCGATTTATCGTTGGCAGCGCGATCCGAACGCAACGGAGTTTGTGCTGTGCCTCTTGCCGCTGGGGGGGTACGTGCGAATGCTGGATGAGCGAGATGGCGCTGTTGGGCCCGACGATCTCTCTCGTACCTTTAATCGCAAACCATTGGCCCAGCGCGCGGCCATCGTGGCGGCAGGGCCTGCTGCCAATGCGCTGCTCGCCGTCCTTTTGTACGCAGCGGTTCAGTGGATCGGTGTGCTGACTTATGCGCCCATCATTGGCGCGCCGCTGCCCGGTAGCGTGGCTGCGCAGGCCGGGTTAGCGGCGCAGGACCATATTCGTACCGTCAAGGTGGGCGGTGGTGAGTCGCAGACAATTAATGCATTTAGCGAGCTTGGGTGGGCCGCTGCGGCTGCCTTGTCTAGTGGGGAGACACTCACCCTCGGGGTGTCCGCGAAAGAGAATGGTATTCCTCGTGAGCGCGTGTTGCGACTTGATCGCTTGCTGTCTGACACGGGAGCGACCACGCCGTTGGCGCGCGTGGGCATCGTTGCCCCCTATATGCGCCCCGTGCTGGGGGAGTTGTTGCCCGACGGCGCTGCGGTGAGTGCGGGTTTGCGCACCGGTGATTTGGTGCTGGCGATCAATGATCGGCGTATCAGCGATGCGCAGCAGTTGCGATTAGCCATACAGGCGGCAGTCGTCCAGCGTGCAGATGGCCGCTGGGATGCCTTATCTGACGATTGGCTAGTCGATAGGGGCGGGCGGGCGCTCACCCTATCCGTGACGCCAGCGCTGGTCGCGAACCCCGCCAACGGGAGCGTGGTCCCTTACATTGGCCGGATTGGTGCGTATATTGGTGAGGCGCCCACAGGGGTTTTACGTCAAAGCGGCTTGTGGGAGGGTCTTGATCTGGGTGCGCGCAAGGCGTGGCAAACCGCAACGATGTCCGTTGCAACCATTGGGCAGTTGCTCGTCGGCGATGCGTCGATTAAGCAGTTGAGCGGCCCGGTCGCTATCGCGGGGGTCGCTGGGCAGACAGCGAATTTGGGTTTAGCGCCGTATTTGTCGTTCTTGGCGCTTTTGAGTGTCAGCCTAGCGATTCTGAATCTGCTTCCCATTCCCGTTTTAGACGGGGGCCACCTGATGTATTATCTCTGGGAAGCGGCGGTGGGAAAGCCGGTTTCTGACGCGTGGCTTGTCCGATTCCAGCGCGCTGGTTTGTTCGCCCTCTTGATGCTGATGGTCATCGCCTTGTCAAATGACATCGCCCGTTTAATGGGCTAAAAAATTACATGCAAACATCTTTATTGCGCCACACTTTTCGGTTTTTGAGCACCTTGTTTGTGGGGTGCTGTTTGGTGGTGGGGCAGGCGATGGCAGCGGCGCCTTTTAAAATTGCAGACATCCGGGTGGAGGGTTTGCAGCGCGTAGAGGCGGGCACAGTGTTCGCTTCCTTGCCGTTTCGTGCCGGCGACGACTACACCGATGACAAGGGTAGTTTGGCCATCCGAGCGTTGTTCGGACTCTCGCTGTTTAAGGACGTCCGCATCGAGGTGCAGGATCAGGTGGTGGTCGTGGTGGTCCAAGAACGCCCAAGCGTGGCCGACATCAATTTCACGGGCCTGAAGGAATTTAAGCCGGATGCGGTGGCTAAGGTGCTTAAGGACATCGGTCTCGCTGAGGGCAGGCCGTATGACCGGGCACTAGAGGACAAAGCCGTTCAAATCATCAAAGGCAGTACATCGGGCGCGGGATCTACACCGCCGAGGTGGTGGTGACGGCGACGCCCATCGCGCGTAACCGCGTAAATCTGAACTTTCAGGTCGTGGAGGGTTCGGTATCAACGATCAAAGAGTTTCGTATTTTGGGTAACCAGTACTACCCAGAGTCTGAGTTGCGCGACCTGCTGACCCTGGATACGGGTAATTGGATGAGTTGGTATACCAAGTCAGACCGCTATTCCAAGGTCAAGCTAAACGGCGATTTGGAGGCCTTGCGCGCGTTTTATGTGAGCAACGGCTTTTTAAATTTTAAGATTGAGTCAACGCAGGTTGCCATCTCGCCCGATAAGTCGTCGGTATCGGTGGTGGTAAATATCCAAGAGGGGCAGCGTTTCGTTGTCTCTGGTGTGCGACTAGAGGGTAATTACCTGGGCAAGGAAGCGGACTTTCTCTCCAAGGTGGTTGTCACGGCAGGTAAGCCTTACAACGAAAATACCGTCTCGGAGACCGTGGCCGGTTTGACGCGCTATTACGGTGACTTTGGCTATGCCTTCGCGCGAGTCGTTCCGCGCAATGTGGTTGATCAAGAAAAGCAAACCGTGGATGTTGTGCTGCAAGGTGACCCAGGTCAACGCGCGTATGTTCGGCGCATCGAGGTGCAGGGGAACTTGCGCACCCGTGACGAGGTGGTACGGCGTGAGTTACGGCAAAACGAGGCTACGTGGTATGACGGGCGACTGATTCGTTTGTCGCGGGATAGGATCAACCGCTTGGGTTACTTCACGGATGTGAGTATCCAAAACCGTGCGGTGCCGAATGCGCCCGACCAGGTGGATTTGGTCCTGTCCGTCGTGGAGCGCCCGACAGGTAATCTATCGATTGGTGCAGGGTTTGGTAACGAAGAGGGTTTGTCGCTGGTTGCCGGCATCCAGCAGGAGAACGTTTTTGGCTCAGGGCAGTCGCTGGGCTTCAATATCAATACCAGCTCGTTCAATCGCACCCTTCAGGTGGATACCACGGACCCGTTTTTTACCGATGATGGCGTCTCTCGGACCTATGCCGTGTCGCTTACGACTAACAAACCTTTGGATACCGTCGGCGGCAGTTACACCATTCAGCGAAAGCGGGCCAACGTCAGCTTCGGTATCCCCATCAGTGAGCTGGATCGGATATTTGTCGGTGCGGGCCTGGAGTCCACCTCCATAACCGGCGGTCAGTCCTTGGCCCAGCAAGCGTTTGTTACCGAATTTGGCTCACCAGCCATTGGGGTTCCGGTGACGCTCGGGTGGTCACGCGATAGTCGGGATAGCTTTTTAGCGCCCACCGCGGGACGCTATCAACGCATCAACACGGAAGTGAGTGCGGCGGGTGATACCCGTTATGTAAAGGTCGACTATCAGTTTCAACAGTACTGGCCGCTGACCAAGCGCTACACCTTTGCGGTGAATACCGAGTTTGGGTATGGTACGGGTCTGGGCGGGCGCTCGTTCCCCCTGCTAAAAAATTATTTTGGTGGCGGTCAGGGCTCGGTGCGCGGTTTCGGGCAGGGCACCCTTGGTGGGTTGAGCGCCTCAGTGGCCGCTCCCAGTGATCGTAGCCAAGACATTCGTGTAGGCGGCAGCCGCAGCGTGTTGTTGAATACGGAGTTGATCGCGCCGTTCCCCGGCGTCGGCAACGACCCCACACTGCGCATGTTCGCTTTCATTGACGCCGGTTCTATTTACTGCACGGCAAGTGCAACGGTCACGTGCGCAAGCAATGCGTTGCGGGTGAGCTCGGGAGTGGGGCTAAGTTGGCTATCTCCGGTAGGTCCGCTGCGGTTGTCTTGGTCAAATGCGCTGAGAAAAGAAACGACGGACACGACGCAAACCATTCAATTCCAAATTGGAACCAGCTTTTAAATGAAAAAATTATTCACCAATTTATGCCTCGTAACAGCAACGCTGTTCGTCTTGCCTACATTTGCCGCNGAATTCAAAGCAGGGTTTGTAAGNACGCCGCGCGTCTTACAAGAGTCCAGCGTNGCNAAAGCCGCACAGGTGCGTCTCGAGCAAGAGTTCTCAAAGCGGGAAAAGACGCTGAATGACATGGGCGCCAAGGTGAAGGACGTTGCGGCAAACTTGGAGAGGGATGCCCCGACGCTATCGGAGTCCAAACGCGTGCAAAAGCAGCGTGAGTTGGTTGAGTTAGACCAAGATTTTCAGCGTAAAAAGCGTGAGTTCCAAGAAGACCTCGCTATTCGAAAAAACGAAGAGCTACAAAAGGTATTGCAACTCGCAAATGAAGCCATCAAGAAAATTGCGAAGGCTGAAAACTTTGACCTGATTTTGCAGGATGCCGTGTACATGAACGCCAAACACGACATCACAGAGCGTGTGATGAAGGCCTTAGACTCGGCTCAGTGAACTGGTAGCAATCAGGCATGGCAGCGACGTTTTCTACCACCGTTGCGGACGTGATTGCGGCGATAGGTGGCGAGTGCCGAGGTGATGCGGCTTTGCCATTGGTGGAGATTGCACCCATAGAGAGGGCGGGTGTGCAGGCGATTAGCTTTGTCGCCAACCTGCGCTACCAATCTAAGTTGGACGATAGCGCCGCGGGGTGTGTCATTGTGTCTGAGGCGTTGGCCGCCAAAGCGCAGCAGCGCGGAACCTGCATCGTGACACCAGACCCCTACGCCTATTTTGCGCGCTTGACCCAGTGGTGGAAGCGTTCCGCGCAGTCGCTGGACCCCCAACAGGGCGTCCCGACCGGGTCGCGTATCCACCCGACAGCGGTGATTGATTCCGATGCATGGGTCGCTGAAGACGCCACGGTTGGTCCCTTTACGTGGGTGGGTCCTGGGGCCGTTGTCAGCTCCCAAGTCGTATTGAGGGGGCATGTGTGCGTCGAAGCGGGTGCGCATGTGGGGGCGCACACGATCATCCATTCGCACGTGACCGTTGGCAACGACTGTGTGGTCGGACAGCGCTGCATTGTCCATGCCGGCGTCGTTATTGGCGCTGACGGGTTTGGTTTTGCGCCGCATGAGGGCACCTGGCTAAAGATAGAACAGTTGGGGACGGTGCGCATTGGTGACGATGTTGAAATTGGGGCGAACACCTGCATTGATCGCGGTGCGCTTGGCGATACGGTGATCTCGGACGGTGTGAAGTTAGACAACCTCATTCAGGTTGGTCACAACGTCTATATCGGCCCCCATTCGGCGATGGCTGGTTGTGTCGGCATTGCAGGTAGCGCCCGCATTGGGGCGCGCTGTACGGTGGGCGGCGGCGCGGTCGTTTTGGGCCACCTATCGCTGGCAGACGATGTGCATATATCGGCGGCAACGGTGGTGACTCGGTCAATTAACAAGCCAGGTCACTACACCGGCGTGTTTCCCATAGACGAGAATGCGCAATGGGAAAAAAATGCCGTCGCACTCAAGCAATTGGGCAAATTGCGTGAGCGCTTGCGCCGTTTAGAAAGCGATAATAAAGCCTCTGACGCCTAACGACGGCATGACGGCACAACGTCGCGGCTGCCATGCCGGGGCAGTCTAGATCACCTGTCAACATAGAGAGCCTGCACCATGATGGACATTCATCAAATTTTAAAGAAGCTTCCCCATCGTTATCCCTTCCTGTTGGTCGATCGCGTGATTGAAATCAAAAAGGGAGAAAGTATTCGCGCGCTGAAAAATGTCACGATGAACGAGCCGTTCTTTGGTGGCCATTTCCCTCACCGCCCCGTGATGCCCGGTGTTCTGATGCTGGAAGCGCTCGCCCAAGCTGCGGCCTTATTGGCTTTCGAGACCCTGGGTACCGAGCTTGACGACGAGACCGTCTATTATTTTGCTGGTATTGACGGTGCGCGTTTCAAGCGCCCTGTGGAGCCGGGTGACCAGCTGATACTGGAGGCGGAATTGATTCGCATGAAAGCGGGTATTTTTAAATTCGCGACGCGCGCCAAAGTGGATGATGCGATCGCCGCCGAAGCCGAGCTGATGTGCACCATGCGAAAAATAGCCTAATCGGCGAGCTTGGTATTTGATAAGGTTTCGGTATGTCTCTCATTCACCCCACCGCTGTTATTGACCCTAGGGCAGACCTTGACGGCTCTGTGACCGTCGGCCCCTATAGCGTCATCGGTCCAGATGTCCGAATAGGCGCACGCACCCGTGTTGGTCCACACTGCGTGATTGAAGGGCACACGACCATTGGAGAGGATAACCATATTTTCCAATTCTCCAGTTTGGGCGCCATTCCACAAGACAAGAAATATGCGGGCGAACCGTGTGAATTGGTGATTGGAAACCGCAACACGATACGTGAGTTTTGCACCTTCAATATTGGCTCTCCTGGCGACGTGGGCGTCACCCGCTTGGGTGATGACAACTGGATCATGGCCTATGTTCACCTCGCACATGACTGTCAGGTGGGTAACCACACGATCTTTGCCAACAACACGCAATTGGCAGGACACGTGCACGTGGGTGATTGGGTTATCTTGGGTGGGTTCACGGTCGTGCATCAGTTTGTGCGTATTGGCGCCCATGGGATGACTTCCATGTGCGCCTTGCTTTTTGCAGATCAACCACCGTTTGTGATGAGCCAAGGCCAGCCGGCTGCGGCGCGCTCCATGAACTTCGAGGGCTTGCGCCGCCGCGGCTTCTCCGCGGAACGCATCGCCTGCGTCAAATCTATGCATAAAGCGCTTTACCGAGATGGTCTGTCTTTGACTGACAGCATCGCGGCAGTCAAGGCGCTCTCGACGCCGTCGTCTGAGTCACAGTCCGATGTGGACATGATGGTCGCGTTTTTGGAGAGCGTGGACCCCAAGCGAGGAATTGTCCGTTGATCAGCCCGCCATATTGCGGCGGTTGATGGGGTGGCCAAAGCATGGTGAATATCGGCATGGTTGCGGGCGAGGCCTCAGGCGATATGCTCGCTGGCTTGTTGCTGGGCGGGCTAAACGCGCAGGGAGTTGATCATCAGAGTGTGGGCATTGGTGGACCACTGATGGCTGCGAGCGGGTTTACGCCGTGGTGGTCTTATCACGAGTTGGCGGTGCGCGGCTACGTCGAGGTCCTGCGTCACTATCCACGAATTGTGGGCATTCGACGGCAATTGGCCGACCGCTTGATGGCGCGTAAGCCCGACTTGTTTGTGGGCGTTGATGCCCCAGATTTCAATCTCGACCTTGAGCTGAAGTTACGCAGCAATGGGATACCCACCGTGCATTTCGTAAGTCCGTCTATCTGGGCGTGGCGTCCTGAGCGAATAGGTAAGATCAGAGCGGCCTGCGACCACGTGCTCTGCATTTTCCCATTTGAAGTTGACATTTACGAGCGAGCCGATGTGCCCGCCACGTATGTGGGGCATCCACTCGCCGACGTCATGCCCATCACGCCTGAGCGCGCGCTTGCCCGCGCGGGGTTGGGTGTTCGGCAGGATGGACCCGTGGTGGCTGTGTTACCTGGCAGTCGAACGGCAGAAATTGCCCATTTATCACCTGCTTTCTTTGCGGCTGCAAAATTGATTCACGCCGAACAAGCCGATGCATTATTTTTGTTGCCAGCGGCGCCGAGTAAACTGCCGCAGATTCAGCGTGAGTTGGCGCGCGCCGGCTTGGCGTCCGTTGACTGGTTGCAGGTGATCGATGGGCAATCACAGGCGGTATTAACCGCGAGTGACGCCACGCTGATAGCGAGTGGTACCGCGACATTAGAGGCCGCGCTGGCGAAGTGCCCGATGGTGATCGCCTACAACATGCCGTTCATCAGCTGGCAAATTATGAAACGCAAACGTCTACAGCCGTGGGTCGGACTACCGAACATATTGGCGCAACGCTTCGTTGTACCGGAGTTGCTGCAGTCTGAGGTGACGGCTGAACGTCTTGCCCGCGAGACCCTGCGCTGGTTGCGGGATGCCGATGCGCACGCCGCTGCGTGTGCGACGTTTACCGAGTTGCACCACACCTTGAAAATGAATACCGCCCTGGTAGCTAGCGATGCGATCCAAAAAGTTATTGCCCGTTAACCCCTCAACCGGGCAGACAGCTCTGAGCTGGGACCCACCAGGACTGATCGCCGGGGTAGATGAGGCTGGCCGTGGGCCCTTGGCTGGGCCAGTTGTGGCCGCAGCGGTCATATTAGATGACCTGCAACCAATTCTTGGGTTGAACGACTCCAAAAAACTGTCCGAACGCAAACGTCAGTATCTGGCGCTTGAGATCAAGGCCAAGGCCTTATGCTTCTCAATTGCGCAGGCCTCTGTTGAGGAGATTGACGAGATGAATATTTTGCAGGCTACTCTGCTGGCCATGCGTCGAGCGGTCGCGGGCTTGCGCTTGAAGCCGGTCAAGGCGCTCATAGATGGCAACCGTATTCCAAAATTGGATGTCATCGCAGAAGCAATCGTGCAGGGTGATGCGAAGGTAGCGTGTATTTCTGCCGCATCGATTTTGGCTAAAACGACGCGTGATGAATGGATGTTGGCTATGCACCAACAGTACCCTCAATATCAGTTTGCAGCCCACAAAGGCTACGGGACAGCGGTGCACCTAGCGGCCTTACGTGCGCATGGCGCAAGCCCCATACATCGGAAGAGCTTTCGCCCCGTTTTGGCGTTGGATCAATTGGCCAGGGCGGATGCCAATGGCCATGATGCCTAGCCGCCACCGCCACCGGACTTGACGCCTGTTATGACCGATTCGCCCATGCTGATCTCATCTGCCGACAACGCGCTGGTCAAGCGCATTCGGCTGTTGTTGCGTGATGGGGCCGCTTATCGCAAAACAGGTCAGATCTGGGTAGAGGGCGATCACCTCTGTCGGGCTGCCCATGCCAAGGGCTGGCAAGCGCAGACGGTGGTGTGGTCGCAAACAGGGCACGAACGGGCGGCCAAGGCGTTGGCGGAGGCTGAGTGGCATGACTTGCTCGCCTTGGCCGGTAACGCGGTGCAAACGGTGGTACTCACCGATAAGCTGATGCGTGAGCTAAGTGGCATGGAGTCGCCCGCGCCAGTGGCCGCGCTGTTCGCATTACCCGAGGTGGCTACTGCCACGCTCGACCAAGGTGATCATGCGCCTGTTGCCCCCAACGTGCCAACGGTGGTCTTAGATCGCGTTCAAGATCCCGGCAACATGGGCGCTATTATTCGCACCGCCGCGGCGTTGGGTTTCAAACAGGTGTTGACGGTAAAGGGCAGTGTGGCGGCATGGTCGCCTAAGGTGGTCCGTGCGGGCATGGGCGCACACTTTGGATTGCTTATACGCGAGGGCTTGGATTACCCAGCCCTAGGCGCCTTAGCGGTGCCGATATTGGTGACCAGCTCCCACCAAGGTGATTGGTGCCATGAGGCAACGCTGCCATGGCCCTGTGCATGGGTGTTCGGGCACGAAGGGCAGGGCGTGGGAGCCGACCTGCAAGCGATGGCTGCGCAACACGTTCGCATCATTCAGCCTGGCGGTGAGGAGTCATTTAACGTTGCGGCGGCGGCGGCAATTTGCCTGCACGCGAGTGCGGCCCGCGAGGCCAGCAAAAAAGCCTGATTGTCACTCTGCATCGGGACGGGTCTCCGCTATAATTGGAGGGTTTACCCGTAACCTGCTTGCGCGCCATATCAGTTCACACTTTCACCCCTTGAGAGTGCCCAAAAACTGGCATGCCTTGCCATCTTTGGCGCAAGCAATCAATTTGGAGTTTCCCGTGCTACCCGTCCACCCGACAGCCATATTAGCGCTTGCCGACGGCACGGTCTTTTCAGGTATTGCCATTGGCGCAACTGGTCAAACGGTCGGTGAGGTCGTGTTCAACACGTCCATGACTGGTTACCAAGAAATATTGACCGACCCGAGTTACTGCCAGCAAATCGTGACGCTCACCTACCCGCATGTCGGTAATTACGGCGTCAATGCGGAGGACGTAGAAGCGTCTCGTGTGCATGCCGCCGGCCTGATTATTAAAGACCTGCCCCTACTCGCATCAAACTTCCGCAGCGAGCAATCCTTGGCCAGCTATTTGAAGGCGGAGAACACCGTTGCCATCGCCGACATCGATACCCGCAAGCTGACCCGCCACCTGCGAGAGCATGGTGCGCAGAACGGCTGTATTGTTGCGTTGGCGGCTGGCGTCGCGTTAACCGACGCCCACATTGCCCAAGCCAAGGCTGCTGCAGCGGATGCACCGAGCATGGCCGGCTTGGATTTGGCCCAAGTGGTCAGCACAAAAACCGCATTCGATTGGACGTCAACCGAGTGGCACTTGGGCACAGGCTATGGCGAGTTAACCGACCCCAAGTACAAAGTGGTGGCACTCGACTTCGGTGCCAAACACAATATTTTGCGTATGTTGGCCCAGCGCGGTTGCGCGGTGAAGGTGTTACCCGCTCAGACGTCCTTCGAAGAGGTCATGACGCACGCGCCTGATGGTGTGTTTTTCTCCAACGGCCCAGGGGACCCACAGCCGTGTGACTATGCCATCGCAACGGCACGCGCCGTTATGGACGCGAAGATCCCCGCTTTTGGCATTTGCTTGGGACACCAGATCATGGCATTGGCCAGCGGTGCGACCACCTACAAGATGAAGTTTGGGCACCACGGTGCCAACCATCCGGTGAAAGACTTCGATAACCAGCGGGTGTCGATCACCAGCCAGAACCACGGTTTCGCCGTCGACGAAAAGGCGTTGCCTGCTAACTTGCGGGTAACGCATCGCAGCTTATTTGACAACACGGTACAGGGCCTCGCCCGCACCGATACGCCCGCTTTTTGCTTCCAAGGACACCCTGAGGCCTCCCCAGGTCCCCACGATATTGGGTATCTTTTTGACCAATTTACCGCGCTGATGGAGAAAAACTAAGTATGCCTAAGCGCACAGATATTAAAACAGTTCTCATCCTTGGTGCCGGTCCGATTGTGATTGGTCAAGCCTGTGAGTTCGACTATTCGGGCGTACAGGCCTGTAAAGCGCTTCGAGAAGAGGGCTACCGTGTTGTGCTGATAAACAGCAACCCGGCGACCATCATGACCGACCCGGATACGGCGGATGTCACCTACATCGAACCCATTCTGTGGCCAGTGGTTGAGAAAATTATTGCCAAAGAGCGACCAGATGCCATTCTGCCCACCATGGGCGGGCAGACCGCGCTGAACTGCGCATTGGATTTGTGGCGCAACGGCGTACTGGATAAATACGATGTGGAGCTCATTGGCGCGACACCGGAGGCCATCGATAAGGCGGAAGACCGGCTGAAGTTCAAGAACGCGATGGAAAAAATTGGACTGGGTTCGGCCCGGTCAGGCATTGCGCACAGCATGGATGACGCTTGGTCCGTGCAACGCGAAATGGGTTTCCCAACGGTCATTCGCCCTAGCTTTACGTTGGGGGGGACCGGCGGTGGTATTGCCTACAACGCGGAAGAATTTGAGACTATTTGCAAACGGGGCTTGGAGGCATCGCCAACCAACGAATTACTCATTGAAGAGTCTTTGTTGGGATGGAAAGAGTACGAGATGGAGGTCGTGCGTGACCGCGCCGACAATTGCATCATCGTGTGTTCTATTGAAAACTTGGACCCCATGGGGGTGCACACAGGTGACTCCATTACGGTGGCGCCTGCGCAAACGCTGACGGACAAAGAGTATCAAATTTTGCGCAATGCCAGCTTGGCAGTGTTGCGCGAGATTGGGGTGGATACCGGTGGCTCCAATGTGCAGTTCGCCATCAACCCAGAAGATGGCCGCATGGTGGTGATTGAGATGAACCCTCGGGTCTCTCGCTCGTCTGCCTTGGCTTCCAAGGCGACCGGGTTTCCGATCGCGAAGATTGCGGCAAAGTTAGCAGTTGGCTTTACGTTGGACGAGTTGCGCAACGACATCACGGGCGGAGCGACACCGGCTAGTTTTGAGCCCAGCATCGACTACGTCGTAACGAAGATACCGCGCTTTGCGTTCGAGAAATTTCCAACGGCCGACAGCCGGTTGACCACGCAAATGAAGTCAGTGGGCGAGGTCATGGCCATGGGGCGAACCTTCCAGGAAAGCTTTCAGAAAGCCTTGCGTGGCTTGGAAGTGGGCGTTGACGGCATGAACGAAAAGACGGTTGATCGCGAAGTGCTTGAGCGCGAGCTGGGTGAACCTGGCCCCGAGCGTATTTGGTACGTTGGTGATGCCTTTGCGCAGGGGTGGTCTGTAGAAGAGGTGTTTGCACTGACCAAAATTGACCGTTGGTTCCTCATCCAAATTGAGGAAATCGTCAAGATTGAGTTGGCGTTAGAGAAAAAGACGCTTGAGCAATTAGACAGCCAGACCTTCCGCGGTTTAAAGAAGAAGGGCTTCTCTGATCGTCGCTTGGCCAAGTTGCTGAAGAGCACCGAGGGCAATGTTCGCTCGGCACGTCATGCCTTTGGTATTCGTCCCGTTTACAAGCGGGTGGATACCTGCGCGGCAGAGTTCGCAACCAACACCGCGTATCTGTATTCGTCGTATGAAGACGAGTGCGAGTCCAATCCAACCGATAAGAAAAAAATCATGGTGTTGGGCGGTGGCCCCAACCGAATTGGTCAGGGTATTGAGTTCGACTATTGCTGTGTGCACGCCGCGATGGCGATGCGCGAAGATGGTTATGAAACCATCATGGTGAACTGCAATCCAGAGACGGTGTCAACGGACTACGACACCAGCGATCGCCTGTACTTCGAGCCGCTAACGCTGGAGGACGTGCTGGAAATTGTGCATATCGAGAAGCCGGTTGGCGTGATCGTTCAGTTTGGTGGTCAGACGCCATTGAAGCTGGCTTTAGGCCTAGAGGCCGCTGGCGTACCCATTATTGGAACCAGTCCGGACATGATTGATGCGGCGGAAGACCGCGAGCGCTTCCAAAAGCTGCTTAATGATTTGGGCCTGAAGCAACCGCCAAACGCGACGGCGCGCACCGAAGCGCAGGCGTTGGAAAAGGCCGAGGCTTTGGGGTATCCGTTGGTCGTGCGGCCCAGCTATGTGTTGGGCGGGCGGGCCATGGAGATTGTGCACGAGCCGCGTGATCTAGAGCGCTACATGCGTGAAGCCGTGAAGGTCAGCCATGACTCGCCTGTGTTGTTGGACCGGTTCTTGAACGATGCCGTTGAGTGCGATGTCGATGCCTTGTCGGATGGACAGCGCGTGTTCATTGGTGGCGTGATGGAGCATATTGAGCAGGCGGGCGTGCACAGCGGTGACTCTGGTTGTTCGTTGCCGCCGTACTACTTGTCAAAGGCGACCATCGACGAGATGAAGCGCCAAACTGCCGCGATGGCGAAAGGCCTCAATGTCGTTGGCCTGATGAACGTCCAGTTCGCTATCCAAGAGGTTAATGGTGAAGACGTCATTTACGTACTTGAGGTCAACCCGAGAGCGTCACGCACCGTGCCCTTCGTATCAAAGGCAACGGGTATCCAATTGGCAAAAGTGGCCGCCCGCTGTATGGCGGGGCAGTCTCTCGACGCGCAAGGGATCATCGACGAGGTGAATCCGCCGTATTTCAGTGTCAAAGAGGCGGTCTTTCCGTTTGTGAAATTCCCAGGTGTCGATACGATTCTGGGTCCAGAGATGAAGTCCACTGGTGAGGTGATGGGCGTTGGCCGTACCTTTGGTGAGGCGTTTGTGAAGTCGCAGTGGGGTGCAGGTAGCACCTTGCCCCGGCCAACGGATGCGGTGAACAAAGTCTTTATGACGGTTAAAAACGGGGATAAGCCGCGCGCGGTCGCCGTTGCCAAGAGTCTGACGGAAATGGGCTTTTTGCTGATTGCAACACGTGGAACGGCCGCCGCACTGACGGCTGCCGGCGTGGCATGTGAGGTGGTGAACAAAGTGGCTGAGGGCCGCCCCCATGTGGTTGACATGATCAAGAACGCAGAGGTGTGCATGGTCATCAACACCGTGGAAGAGCGCCGTAATGCCATTGTGGACTCGCGTCAAATCCGCACCAGCGCCTTGTTGGCGCGCATCACAACGTTTACGACCATTTCTGGTGCGGAAGCGGCCGTCGAAGGCATGGCGTATGTGGATGACTTTGAGGTGTACTCGGTTCAGGAGCTGCACGCGATGCTGAGTGCCTGATAGGTGTTTTTCCTGCTGACAGGTCACGCCACGCACGTTTAAAATACGTCTATCTATCGCAGCGTCGTTTCGCTGTAAACGCCGCCTTTGGGCAACCAAAGGCGGCTTGTTTTTTTACCATGAGGCCGCCATGTCTACTATTCCGATTACCCTCAAAGGCGCTGAAAAGCTGAAGGCCGAGCTCCACCAACTCAAGACTGTCGACCGCCCTTGGGTAATCAATGCGATTGCAGAGGCCCGTGCCCAAGGTGACCTCAGCGAGAATGCCGAATATGACGCAGCCAAAGACCGTCAAGGATTTATCGAAGGCCGTATTGGTGAAATTGAAGGTAAGCTGTCGGCGTCCCAGATCATCGATCCATCGACTCTGAATGCCGAGGGCCGGGTGGTCTTTGGTGCGACGATAGATCTGGAGGACGAGGACACGGGTGGTGCGGTGACCTATCAAATTGTGGGAGAGGACGAGGCCGACATCAAGTTAGGACTGGTCAATATTGGTTCGCCGATCGCGCGCGCCATGATCGGCAAAGAAGCTGGCGACTCGGTGACCGTTGAGGCACCTGGTGGAACCAAACACTACGAGATCGTTGACGTCCGCTACGTCTAGACGGTCGAGCGTTTTTTGAACATGCGCGATCGCACGCTGCTTACTTGAATCCTATGGTTTATGCACGTGCCTACACGCTGCTAGTTGCGCTGTTTTTCGGCGGAACAACTGCGCTGTCATTCCTTGCCGTCCCCATGCTGTTTGCGTACATGGACGCCCCGCAAATGGCGGGTGCGCTAGCCGCGCGTTACTTTGCGGTGCAGCAGTGGTTTGCCGTTGTCGGCTGTGCCTTCGCATGGCTGCTATTGGCAGGTGCCGGTCGCGCCNAGCTGCGTGTGCTGAACCGCCGATGGCCTACCATAGCCTGTTGGTTGCTTGCCGCTGTCGTGGCAGCCGTGAATTACTTTGCGGTCTCACCACTCATTGTGAATGCCAGAGCGAGCGGCGGCGATTTGGCGTTTTGGCACGGCATGGGTAGCGGTTTAATGCTCATCCAATGGATACTCGCCACCGTGATGGCGTGGCGTTTGTTGGACCTAGCCGACGCCTAAGCCGACGCCTAAGCCTAAGCAGCCGACGCGCTGGCGGCGGCGACGGTGTTGAGCATCAGCATGGTAATGGTCATCGGGCCAACCCCACCCGGTACGGGCGTGATGTGACCGGCCACTTGGCTGACGGCTTCGAAGTCCACGTCACCGCAGAGCTTCCCTGCATCATCGCGGTTCATTCCCACATCCAACACGATCGCTCCGGGCTTCACCATGTCGGCCGTGACGAGATGACGCCGACCAACCGCAGCCACGATTACGTCAGCTTGCAGCGTATGCAGCTTCAGGTCGGGTGTACCGCTGTGGCAAATGGTGACGGTGGCATTTTTTTGCAGCAGCATCATCGCCATGGGCTTGCCAACAATGTTGGAGCGTCCAATCACGACGGCATGCTTGCCCTTTAAATCGACGCCGGCACCGTTGTTAAGGCTCTCCAGCATTTTGATACAGCCAAACGGCGTGCAGGGCCAAAAACCAGGTTGGCCGACCATGAGTGCGCCCGCGCTGGCGACATGAAAGCCATCGACGTCCTTGGTGGGCGCGATGGCCTCAATGACTTTCTGAGCGTCTATATGCGCGGGTAAGGGGAGTTGAACCAAAATGCCGTGGATGGACGAGTCTTGGTTGAGCGCGTCGATGCGTTCCAAAAGGGCGTGCTCGCTCAGGGTCGCCGGTTGGCGCTCTAGCACCGAGTGTATGCCCATGTCCTCGCAGGCCTTGACCTTGTTGCGAACGTAGACTTGGCTGGCAGGATCATCGCCCACCAAGATGACTGCGAGGCCGGGTTGTGTGCCCCTCGCGGTGAGTTGCTGAATGGTGGTCGTGGCTTGGGCTCGGAGTTGCGTGGAAAGGGCTTTACCGTCAATAAGTTGGGCGCTCATGTGTTCAAGCTGTCTTCGCGTTACCGGCTGGCGTTAAGGCAATTTTTAGTAGGTCGGCGACGGTATTCGCGTTGAGCTTTTCCATGATGTTTGCCCGGTGGGCTTCCACCGTTTTGATGCTGATGTTGAGGTCGTCCGCAATTTGCTTATTGAGTCGGCCCGCAACGATGCGCTCTAACACCTGCGCCTCTCGTGAAGTTAGTTTTGCCATCAGCGCATCGCGTGTGGCGGCGAGGTGGAATTGCTCGAACGACTCTTGAGCCCGGTCTAGCATGCGCTCTACCAAGGCAGTCAGGTCGTCTTCATTGAAAGGCTTTTGCACAAAATCTAGCGCGCCTTTTTTCATCGCCTCAACCGCCATAGGTACGTCGCCATGGCCGGTGATGAAAATAATAGGCAGTGGTGACAGGCGCTCTGTTAGGCGGTCTTGTAATTCCAAGCCCGTCATACCCCCCATGCGAATATCGGCGACCAAGCAAGCCACCTCTCTGGGGTCATAGCGACTGAGGAAACCTTCGGCTGACTCGAAACAGCGTACGTGATAGTCCTTGCCTTCAAGCAGCCACTGCAGGGAATCACGAACAGCTTCGTCATCATCGACAATGTAAACAGTACCTTTTTTAGAGGACAGGTTCATACTATTCCTTGATTTTTTCCGTTAGGCGAGAGGCGGCCGGCGGCAGAGACGTGGCGTCTGCAGATGGTTTAGTGGGGATCCAAAAGCTAAAACAGCACCCGGCAAGTTCCTCTCCATTGTAAAGGTTCTGTGCGGCCATTCGGCCTTGGTGAGATTCGACGATGCTGCGGCATAGTTTCAGGCCAATGCCCATGCCTTCGTCCTTGGTGCTGTAGAAGGCGTCGTATATACGACCCAGTATCTCCGGCGGGATCCCGGTTCCGTTGTCCTGAACCAAAAACTCCACCCCATCTTGATCTTGCGCGCGCTTGGGTTTAATTTGCAGCTCGATGATCCTTTGGCCGACCGGGCGGCCAGCGGACTGTATCGACTCTGCTGCATTTTTGATGAGGTTGACCAAGACCTGCTCGATCAATATACGGTCAACGGGGAGCAGGGGCAGCCGCTCAGCGACATACGGCATCAACCGCACTTGGTGGCGTCGCAGTTCAATGTCTGCCAGTTCAGAGGCGCTGACAACCATGGCGTTGACATCGGTCGGGCTACGGTTGGGCTCACTGCGCTTGACGAATGCGCGTATGCGCGCAATGACCTGCCCAGCACGTTTAGCCTGATGGCTGGTTTTTTCCAGCGCAACGATTAAGTCATCCTCTGAGATACCTTTGGTCCGGAGGCGGGAGACCATGCCTGAGCAGTAGTTGCTAATCGCAGTCAGCGGCTGATTGAGTTCATGGGCGACGCTGGACGCCATCTCACCCATGGTGATAAGGCGGCTGGCATTTTGTGCCCGCTCCACTTGGAGCGCCGCTTGTGCTTGCGCCTCGTGCCTGAGGGTGATGTCGGTTGCGATCACGATTTGTGCCAAGCGGCCATCGACCCAACTGATATATCGTGAGCGGACTTCCAACCAGCGACCCAGTGGCTCCATGTAGACCTCGGTGTCGTTGGCTCTGGCCTCCAATAAATCAGTCGTCGGGATCCCGCCCAGTTCAGAGGTCTCTACGCGCTCACTGTCGTCATTGCGCTGTGCCTCCGCACGCATACCGATTTGCGCTTGCGTGATGACCGCGTAGTGGCCAAGTGAGCGGTCATCAAACCAGTTTCGGTATTGCTTGTTGGCAAACAGCAGCTCGTGCCCCCCGATGCTGGCGACGGACACCGCCGCGTCCAAGCTCTCTAGTACCGTGGTGAAGCGCTCGTGCGCGGCGCTGAGTTCCTCTCGGATGCGCTTGGGCTCTGTGATGTCGGTCATAGACGTCATCCAACCCGTCTGCACGCCGTTGGGATCTACCAAGGGCGAGACATACATACGGGCCGCGAAGATACCCCCGTTTTTTCTTTGCACCCGCACCTCGAACCCCGATGCGTTGGAGCGCCCTTTCAGCTCGTCCTCCAAGCGCCCCATGAGCATGGCGCGGTCCTCATCAGGCCAATAGGGAAATGGCGGTAAGTGGCCAATCAGCTCAGACTCAGACCAGCCGGTCATTTGACAGAACGCCGGGTTGACGTAGGTGATGCAGCCTGACATGTCCAGCGCGCGCATGCCCGTCAACATGGAGTTCTCCATGGCACGGCGAAAATTAGTTTCCGCGATCAACGCATGTTGTGCCTCTGCTCGCCGACGGTTGTGGCGCCAGTTCCCCATCAGCATCCAAATGGTCAGCGCGCTGAGGGCGGCAATCACCCAAAAAATGGCGCTACCCAAGACCCCTTGTGAGGTCCGCCACGTGCGGGCTTTGATGGTGAGGCTGCTGCCAATTGGGGATACCGGCAGCTCGTAGGTTGGCATTTGAGCCTTCCACGGTAGCCAGTCTCCCAGCATGGGGCGTGCGGGCGGTACATTGCCCGCCAGCGTATTGCCTTGACTATCGACCAAAGCAACCGCGTACTTGGTCACCACTTCGGCGGGTAGGCCGTAGCGCAACAACCCCTCTATAGAGAACTCCCCCACTAGCGTGCCTTTGACTTTGCCCGCGCCGAAGATGGGTACCAAAATCATGAAGTTTGCGCCGTCATCCATGCCGCTGTAGGTGGTACTGTTAACGATCGGTCTGGTAAAAATCGTTTGCTGTAATTCTTTGACGGCGTCCAGACCGCCCGCGCTGCGCGCGTTGTCTATGACATCGCCCACGAACCGTGTGCGGGTCAAGGCGGCGGTATGCGCGCTTTGCGTCGCAATCACGCGGTTGTTGGCGTCTAGCCATGACACCGTATCTAAGTCTTGCGATGTGGCAAAAAGACCAGGCGTGCGTTCCTGAAAAGCCTTGGTGCCTATCCGCTTGGTTGTGAGCGCGCCAGCGAGGCTGGTGAGTTGGTCTTGCGCAGAGATGATGTGCAAACGGAGGCGTTGTTGGGCGTAAGCAACGTCGCGGGTAATCGTCTCTTGTTCTCTGTCCATTTCTTCAATGCGCAGGTAGCCAATGGCCAGCACGATGGCGAGCAAGAAAACGAGTACGGCTATCAAGGGGGCAAATGTGGCGACGCGGTCTTGGGAGGCGGTCGATTGCGCGCGCCACCAGCGGCGCCATAGGCGGCTTGGCACCTTTAAGGTCGTGCGTCCCTGCCGCTGGCGGGGGCGGGAATCTGGGTCGGGCGGCTTCGGTGCAGTCATTCGGTAAGTGTAGAGCGATCACGTCGCAGATCGGTGGCCTCGATGCGGTTTTGGATCGACGTTATGGATGGTGTTAATCGGGGTTGAAAGTTCATAATATGAAATTCAATCGCGCATATTGAAAAAAAGTTCGAATTGTGGGACACTTTTCGACACTGAAAAAAGTCAACAGACTAGATCCCCATATTAAACGGGCTGATATCAAAGGAGACAGCATGTCCGATAAACCTGAAATAAGTGCAATGGCTGACGAGTTCGCAGCGGAGACACGCGAGTGGCTGGAGTCATTTGACGCGCTGCTTGCAGCCAATGGACCCGAGCGGGCCCACCAACTGCTGGAGGAGATGCTCGAGCACGCACGTCAACAGAGCTTGGACATGCCGTTCTCAGCAACGACAGGTTACGTCAACTCCATCGAGCCCGGCGAAGAGGCACACTCGCCTGGTAACTTGGAACTAGAAGGACGCTTGCGCGCCTACATGCGTTGGAATGCCATGGCAATGGTGGTGAAAGCCAACCGCCTGCATCCAGAAGATGGGGGCGATTTGGGGGGACACATCTCCTCATTCGCGTCTTTGGCGCATATGTTTGCAGCGGGCTTTAATCACTTTTGGCACGCGGCCAACGAGGAGCATGGCGGTGACTTGCTTTACATCCAAGGCCACAGCGCGCCGGGTGTGTACGCCCGCGCGTTTTTGGAAGGTCGATTGAGTGAAGACCAATTGTTGAACTTCAGGCAAGAGGTGGGTGGGAAGGGGCTGTCGTCTTACCCGCACCCTAAGTTGATGCCTGAGTTCTGGCAATTCCCCACGGTATCCATGGGCTTGGGCCCATTGATGGCGATTTATCAGGCGCGGTTTTTAAAGTACCTGCATGCCCGTGGGATCGCAAATACCGCTAACCGCAAGGTGTGGGTGTTCTGCGGTGACGGCGAGATGGACGAGCCTGAGAGCCTAGGCGCCATTGGCTTGGCTGCGCGTGAAGGGCTGGACAACCTCATCTTCGTGGTGAACTGTAATCTCCAGCGTTTGGATGGTCCCGTGCGCGGTAACGGAAAAATTGTGCAAGAGTTGGAAGGTGAATTCCGCGGGGCGGGGTGGAACGTGATCAAGCTCTTGTGGGGCTCTGAGTGGGACGAGCTGTTAGCGCGGGACAAAGAGGGCGCCCTGAAAAAGATCATGATGGACACCTTGGACGGCGATTACCAAGGCTTCAAAGCCAACGACGGTGCGTTCGTTCGTAAGAACTTTTTCGGCCGGGATCCCCGTACGTTAGAGCTGGTCGCCAAGATGACCGATGAGGAAATCTTCAAGCTCCGTCGTGGCGGCCATGATGCCAATAAAGTCTACGCGGCCTATCACAGCGCGGTGAACACGAAAGACCAGCCCACGGTGCTGTTGATCAAGACCGTGAAGGGTTACGGCATGGGCAAAGCGGGTGAGGGCAAGAATACCGCGCACCAAGCAAAAAAATTGAGTGACGAGGATGTGCGCAACTTCCGCGATCGCTTCAACATTCCAATTCCGGACAGCGAACTGAAAGATCTGCCGTTTTACAAACCGGCGGATGACACCCCAGAGATGCGCTACCTGCATGCGCAGCGTGAAAAGCTGGGAGGCTACTTGCCAAAACGCTTGCCCAAGGCGGAGGAGTCTTTCAAGGTCCCTGAGCTGGATGCGTTCAAAGCGGTGCTCGAGCCAACAGCCGATGGCCGGGAAATTTCTACCACCCAAGCGTATGTGCGTTTCTTGACGCAACTGCTGCGCGACAAAGAGTTGGGCCCGCGCGTGGTTCCCATTCTGGTCGATGAGGCGCGTACCTTCGGTATGGAAGGGATGTTCCGCCAAATCGGTATTTATAACCCCCAAGGCCAGTTGTACACGCCNCAAGACCGTGACCAAGTNTCCTANTACAAGGAAGACAAGGCCGGACAAATTTTGCAAGAGGGTATCAACGAGGCAGGCGGTATGGCCTCCTGGATTGCGGCGGCNACGTCCTACAGCACGAACAANCGGATCATGATTCCGTTCTTCGTGTACTACTCCATGTTTGGTTTCCAGCGTATTGGTGACCTCGCGTGGGCCGCTGGGGATATGCAGGCGCGTGGCTTCTTGCTGGGCGGCACCTCTGGACGCACGACCTTGAACGGCGAGGGCTTGCAGCACGAAGATGGCCACAGCCATATTTTGGCAGGCACGATTCCAAACTGCGTCTCCTACGATCCCACCTATGCCCACGAGGTTGCGGTCATCATGCAAAACGGTTTGAAGCGCATGGTGGAGAACCAAGAGAATGTGTATTACTACATCACCTTGCTCAACGAAAACTATGCCATGCCCGGTTTGGTGGCGGGCACCGAAGAGCAGATTATTAAGGGTATGTATTTGCTCAAGCCAGGTGCCAAGGGCAAGCAGCGGGTGCAGTTGCTAGGTAGCGGAACGATTCTGCGTGAAAGCATTGCCGCACAAGCGCTATTGCAAGACGACTGGGGCATTAGCGCCGATGTCTGGAGCTGCCCAAGTTTTAATGAGCTCACCCGCGAGGGGCAAGACGCTGATCGTTGGAACCTATTGCACCCCACGAAGAAGGCGCGTACCTCCTTTGTTGAGCAGCAACTCAGCACCAGCACTGGCCCTGTGGTCGCCGCAACCGACTATATGAAGGCCTTCGCCGAGCAGATTCGCCCGTTCATTCCCAAGGGTCGCACTTATCGTGTGCTGGGCACCGACGGCTTCGGTCGCAGTGACTTCCGTTCACGTCTGCGTGAGCACTTCGAAGTCAACCGTCACTACGTCGTGGTAGCGGCACTCAAGGCGCTTGCCGATGAGGGCACAGTGCCCGCAAAGACGGTCGCAGATGCCATTAAGAAATACGGTATCGACGCGGAAAAAATCAATCCTTTGTACGCTTAACCGACGCACGGAACGGAGAACAAACACATGTCTATGATTCAAGTGAATGTGCCCGACATCGGCGACTTCGACGAAGTCGCGGTGATCGAGTTGTTGGTGGCGGTGGGCGACACGGTCACGAAAGACCAATCCCTCATTACCGTGGAGTCCGATAAGGCCTCGATGGAGATCCCATCCAGCGATGCGGGCGTGGTGAAGGCGATCCACGTTAAGTTGGGTGACAAGGTCAAACTAGGCTCGTTGATGTTGGAGTTGGAAGGGGCCGCTGACGCGCCCCCCGTCGCTGCCGCACCAACGTCATCACCAACGTCATCACCATCACCCACGCCAGCACCGGCAGCGCCTGTCTCTGCCGCTGCCCCAGCCGGTGATGTGGCGTTGCACGTACCCGATATTGGCGACTTTAAAGACGTTGCCGTGATCGAGATTTTGGTCGCCGTGGGTGACACGGTGACGCAAGAGCAATCCCTCATCACCGTTGAGTCTGATAAAGCCTCTATGGAAATTCCCAGCAGCCATGCGGGTGTGTTGAAGGCGCTGAGCGTGAAAATTGGGGACGTCGTGAATATTGGCGATCTCATCGGTGCCATTACGGTGGCCGGTGTCGCGCCTGCAGCCCCTGCAGCTGCTGCAGCGGCACCTGCCGCCGCCCCA
>JGI20153J14295_10000083_pt1 | contig 70181 bp, 56 predicted proteins | sample COG_03_FD_14295 | JGI IMG/M metagenome (IMG submission 14295) | reverse complement strand
CAAACGGAGCTTAATAAACCCCGAGCCGCTAGCTTTTAGCTTCAGCGGCGGCTGGCGCGGCAGCAGCTGGAGCCGCGTTAGCGTTTGAGTCTGAACGGGCGTCGTAGCGTGCTTTGCGGTCGCGTTGTTCTTGCTCGGACTTCATAATCGGCGATTCAGCAGTTTCAGCAGCATTGGTGCGTATCACAAGATTACGTAACACTGCATCGTTGTACCGGAAGTTGGTAGTCAATTCGTCGACGGCTTCTTGAGTAGCCTCAACGTTCATTAACACATAGTGCGCTTTATGGAGTTTATTGATGGGATACGCGAGCTGGCGTCGACCCCAGTCTTCTAGACGATGCATTTTGCCGCCGTCTTTGGTGATTGCCGCGGTATAGCGCTCAATCATGCTGGGTACTTGCTCGCTCTGGTCAGGGTGGACCATGAACACAATTTCGTAGTGTCGCATTGCTGCTCCTTACGGGTTAATGCTTCTCGCCATACTGACATGTGGCCAGCGGGATGAAGCAAGGAGTGAATGCCCGAACTTGGTGTCGGGCAAAAAAGAGGGCGAAGTCTACGAGAATGTTAGCCCTGAGGCAAGAACTACTGTGATTTGCAGCCAAAATACTGCCTTTTAACCCTGCGAGGTACACCGTAATAAGGCCAAGATCTTGAAATAGCCCTTGGACGGCCAGGCAGGATCTCTAATCCACCAACCCGGTAAGGTCGAGGCCGGTTAGAGATAAGGGGCAAACAGCGCCGCTATTGAATCGCGCAAACGAGTAGCCACACCACGGCGGGCCAGAGCCGACAGCGGCAACTCCTGACTGACCGCTACTATCTGGCTAAAATGGTTGCGCAACTCGCGATTAAACGACTCAGAAAATACCTCCACACCCAACTCAAAGTTCAGTCTAAGGCTGCGCGGATCAAGATTAGCGGAGCCTATTAATGCATAACTTTTATCAATACAGAGCAGCTTGGAATGGCAAAAAGGCGCCGGCTGATAAAAAATGTTGACGCCAGCTTGCAACAACTCAAGCAAAATATTGCGATTAGCCCAATGAACAATAGGCATGTTATTTTTTTGCGGCAAAACCACCGTCACTCTAACACCCCTCAGCGCAGCCGATTCTAAGGCGGCAATTAACTCTCGGCTTGGTAAAAAATAGGGCGTCATAATATACACGGACTGAGCGGCTGCACTAATGACGGTTTGAATGGTTAACGCCAGCGCATCCAACTCTTCACTTGGCCCATCAGGAATCAAGCGACATGACATATCGCCTTGCGATGTGACCACCTTACGCCGCAAAGGCGCGCAGGAGTCCCCTGTTGTGAAATTCCAATCGTAATAAAACAGCTGAACCAAATCATCGACAATGGCGCCATCAAATGAAAAATGCATATCAGTAACACTACGACGCCTGCTGGCAAGCTCGGTATGATTGTCGCCAATATTCATACCGCCAGCATAAGCAAAGTTATTATCAATAATTAAGAGCTTTCGGTGATTGCGCAAATTCACCAGCAGGCTCGGCGGAAAAATGCGCGGTGGTAAAAATCGCGCCACCGGAACGCCGCGCGCTCTCAACAAAACAGACGCCTTATGAAAGGAATAATACTCACCAATACCGTCTAGCAAAACCTTCACGTCAACCCCTCTATTGACCGCGCGCTCTAACGCATCGATAAAGGCGACGCCTGCCGCATCATCCTTGAAAATATAGGTAGACAAAAAAACCGAGCACTGCGCATTATCAACACTTGCTAGCATCGCCGAATAAGCCCTGCTCCCACTATAAAACGGAACCACTTTATTAGCCGACGTAAGCAAGTGCCCAGAAATTCGCTGGCCAATATTCCGCAAACCTCTGCCATCATTCGGCGAATTTACAGCAGCGCGCTGTTCTTCACGAGAGCCACTTTCAACAGCAACGGAAAATAAATTTCGATCAAGCTTTCGCGCGCGAACCCCGACCCGATTAATCCCAAACAAAAAATAAACTACCGCCCCCACGTACGGCACAAAAACGCACACCATAATCCAACCCAGTGCCGATTGAGCATCCCGCTTAAAAAGTAATATATGATAAACCGCAGCGATAGTTGGTGCCGCGTAGACAAGAATCAGCAAATGGGTGTACAGCCAGGCTTCGATCACGATAGCACTGCTCGCTAATTATTTATTGAGTGGACATTATGCCACAGCATATCGTATCGTATAGTATCGTATGTCAGTATAAGCAAGAGATTTTAAGCGGGCTTGGGAGCTGCGCAAGCAGGCTTGAAAAGGTACTCACAACTCAAACAAGACCCAAGCAACACAACCTTAACAAGCACTTTATGCTCCATTAAAACTATGAATATTGAACTTATTTTATTAGCTCTAAGCCCGGTTTTTCTTCTTTTTGTTGCCGTCGAATTCGCCCGACGCCGACGCCTTTATGATGTTAAAGACAGTCTCACCAACGGCGTACTAGCTTTAATGCATCAAGGCGCCGACGCAATCGCCTTATTAATTTTAATGCCTGCTTTTTATTGGCTCTACCAGTATCGTATATTCGATATTCAAATAGGCATTGAAAGCGTACTGCTTGCATTCGTCTTGCAAGATTTCCTGTACTATTGGTTTCATAAAGCCTCGCACCATATCCATTGGATGTGGGCAGCACATGTTGTGCATCACAGCTCAACGCGACTCAATTTTTCAACCGCGTTTAGGCAGAGCATTACCTACCCTCTTGCCGGCATGTGGTTATTTTGGATGCCTATGATTATTTTAGGGTTCGATCCAATAACTGTATTTGCCGTAGTGGCACTAAATCTTGCGTACCAATTTTTCGTTCATACGCAAGCAGTCGGCAAGCTTGGCAAACTTGAGCTAATTTTTAACACACCATCGCACCATCGCGTACATCACTCAATAAACACCCAGTATATCGACAAAAACTTTGGTGGCGTTCTCATTATCTGGGACCGGCTATTTGGCAGCTTTGTTGACGAGGACCCAAACGATCCCTGTCGTTACGGTATCCGCGGACAAATTCATACTAATAATGTATTAACCATTAGCTTTCATCAATGGAAACATATGCTCACTACCGCTTTTCATACTAAGGGCATTAAAAATAAATTGGCCGTATTATTTTCTTACCCAACCTACAAATAATTACCTAACGCACTCATGATCATCTCACTTTACTGACGGTCACAAAAAAAGGAGCCCTAGGCTCCTTTTCTTGCTCGGTAAAAACTATTTTTTTAGCTGCATTTTAATTGTACTTTCGGTGGCCTTTCCGTAGGGCGGTAACATGCCAGCCAACTTGGCTACGTTTAACTTGGATTGCCTATAAATAGATTTAGCATGACTGAAGGTCTTAAAACCTGTGTGACCATGATAAGCCCCCATGCCACTAGGGCCCACACCACCAAACGGTAACTCCTCTTGCGCGATATGCATAATCACATCGTTGATACAGACGCCGCCTGAGGTGGTACGCGTCAACACCGCCGTTTCCTCTTCCTGATCTTTGCCAAAGTAGTAAGCCGCTAGCGGCCGAGGATTAGCATTAACAAAATTAATCGTCTCATCAAACTGCTTATAAGTCTTGATTGGCAACAGCGGCCCAAATAATTCTTCTTGCATCACTTTGGAGTCATCAGCCGGCTCGATAATGAGCGTAGGCGGTATTTTTCGAGTGCCTTGCTGCTGGGTAAAGTCCTCACCGGCCGGCTGCAGCGCCATCACCTTATTTCCGCGCTCGACAGCTTCATCTAAATAGCCATTGAGCCGATCAAAATGGCGATCGTTGATCATAGACGTGTAATCGGCATTAGTTAGCATGGAGGGGTACATCTGAGCAACTGCTTGCTCGCACGCAACGATCACCTCAGATAGCTTCTCTTCAGGCACTAACAAGTAATCGGGAGCTAAACATATCTGCCCCGCATTGAGCGTTTTACCCATCATGATGCGGCCAATGCTTTTTTCAATGTCAGCAGTACGCGAAATAATCACCGGCGACTTGCCGCCCAACTCGAGGGTTACCGGCACTAAATTGCGCGCCGCAGCCGCCATAATATGTCGTGCCACGGAGGTTGCTCCGGTAAACAGCAAGTGATCGAACGCTAAACCTGAAAACGCCTGACCGACCTCGGGGCCACCATCAAAAATGGCCACTTCTTTTTCATCCCAGGCCTCCTTAACCATTTCAGCCATAACAGCAGAAGTGGCTGGCGTAAACTCAGACGGTTTAATCATGGCACGGTTACCCGCTGCCAAAATATTGGCCAAAGGCCCCATGGTGAGGTTGACTGGGAAATTCCACGGTGAAATGACGCCCACCACACCGAGTGGCTGATACTCAATGCTAGAACGTCCACCCAGCAAGTTGAGCGGAAACATAGTAGGACGCTTTTCTGCCTTCATCCAACTGCGCAAGTGCTTCTTCGCATGCTGCATAGGCAAGACCGATGAGGCAACATCAGTAAGTAGCGAAACTTCGCGAGAGCGGCAGCTAAAATCGGTGTTGAGCGCCTCTACTAGCTTGTCCTGATACTTGAGAGTGACATCAATACCGCGCTCCAGCCGGTCAATGCGGACTTCTGCGCTCACTGCGCCTTCTTTTAAATAATCCTCGCGTTGCATACTGAGCACCGCATTCATTGGGCCAGCAATATCTTCCTGCGATTGGATCTGAGCGGGGGCATTCATACCATACTCCTGGAGAATTAATTGTTAAATGACTTTTTGGAGGATAACCGCTGTTACTAACCCACTACAAGTTAATTATATGTACGGCAAACGAAAACGCGGAGACCCGGAAGATCCAGCAGAAAGTCCGAAAAAGCCTCCCCTATCACACGCCCTAACCGGATGTTTTTTGATCAGCCTTAGAGGCATGTAGCGCCGCAAACTGAGGCGAAAACCAGCCCCAATGGATCGAACTGCGGCAGGCCCCTCAATTAACCGGCCTCGCCCCTACTTTTGCCGCAGTGCTCTAAAAAATCAGCGCTTTAAATCTTGGAAAAAGGCGCCTTGCGCACAGCGCGCCTATATTCTGCGCTTTTTATTATCTGGCGCACCGTTTATCGCTCTTACAGGCACGTTTGTCTTGCGTGCCATTCAAATTAAGGCCAATCAAGTGCTTAATACCAAGGTTAGATCGCTTGATACCTAAACAGCGATTGTCGGCTCTCCCATCGGTTATTAGATAGCCAGTTTCATTGAGCCACAAACCACGCTTCATTCGTTTTGCAAAAAATATAATCTTGAAAACTGATGCCAAGAAAAACTGTGATCTTGGTAGTCATTTAATCCGTATTGACCAGTTATGAGTTGATTACTGGAAATACCCTAAGGCGGTAAGTCACTATGTATAAGAAGTTTTTTAAACGTCCCCTTCACCTTTTTGCCACGGCACCAGCATTGATTATGCTGAGCACCCTTTCTAGTTGCGGTGGCGGTGGCGGTGGTAGCGATCCCGTTATTGCAGCAGTAGGCGAACCTCAAGCTACGACTAACCGTTGCAAAAATGTCCCCGGACAACCTATTCCCACTCAAGAAGACGGATTTCCCGGCCCAGACCTAAACATTGCCGGCGAATGGGTTTTGCAGCCACAGTTAAGCGATGAATTTGACGGAACTTCGGTCGACACCAACAAGTGGTCATTCCAAACTGGCCTTGGCGGTGGTTGGGGTAATTCTGAATTACAAAACTATCGGGCAGAAAATGCCAAGGTGGCTAACGGGCAACTTATCATTACCGGCACTAAAAGCGGCAGCAATTATTTTTCAGCGCGCATGCGCAGCATCGAAAAAATGTCGTTCACTTATGGTCGCGTCGAAGCACAAATTCAAGCGCCGGCAGGATTAGGCCTCTGGCCAGCATTTTGGATGTTGCCTGATGATTCGCCGTACATTGCCGAAGATGCCGAAGGTAATGGCTGGGGCGGCACCGGCGAAATCGATATTTTTGAAGCGTTCAACCCTGGCGCGGGCGATAATGTTTTCGCCTCCGACGAGAGTGGCGGCACCATCTGGCATGGCATGCTATTCCCCAGCCAGCAGTCAAGAGGAGCGGTCGTCAAGAATGATGCCACCCAGCCGCACACTTATGCCATTGAGTGGGAAGCCAATCAAATCCGCTGGTATTTAGATGGCGAGCACTATCAAACCATTGGTGCCGATCACTACTACAGCTACTACTGGGGCGGTCAAGATACGGGCTATGTTAGAGCAGCTCCTGGCGCACCTTACGACACAAATTTCCATATTTTATTGAACCTCGCTATTGGCGGCAACGGTCCGACCTATTCACCGGACAACAGCAATGTATGGCCAGCTGAAATGAAAGTCGACTTCGTGCGCGTATTCAAGTGCATGGTGAATGGCGAAGAAAGCCCAACGGGCGCTGGCTGTGCAGGTACGCTGGATGCCGGGGGTTTAATGACTGGCTCCAATACAATTAACCCCGATGTTGAAATGCCCGCAGCCAAAGATGCTTTTGTAGCCTCACAAATGCTGTTTGATAGCGGTGTTAACGATCTCCTTTTTTGTGATGGGCTCAACCCCTTAGCGCATGAAATAAACCTAACCGTCATTGACCCTGACGGTGTTGTTTCAGTTAATGCAGCAGCGACTGCCAGCGATAACTCTGACGGTCACGGCAACGTGTTGGATATTGTTGTTACCGAAACCTCAGAACCTGCCGGCTTTGCTTTTGAGCCTACGCAGCCCGATCAGATCCCTAACTGTGATGACGACGAACTGACAGACAATCCTGATTGCCTACCCGTCAAGTCACTGACACTTGTGGGCATGGGTGACGACGGCCAGGGTAACGCTGAACTGAAAATGGACATTTATATCGATAGCGCCAACACGGAGCTTGGGACTGCTGAGAATCCAGCCACTTTCAGTATTTTTATGGAAGATACAGCAGCACTGCTGGCCGAGTCAGCTCCTTCGGATGATCGATGCGCTGCAACCGGTATTAGCTCAAAAGAAATCGCGTTTGACGAGCTTCCGCATGACCAATGGACCACCTTGAGCGTGCAGCTCAATGAAATTGCTCCAGGTCTTAAAGCCGATGAGGTCACCAAGCTTTTTGGCCTAATGGTAGAGGGCAAGGCTCACATTCAACTGGATAACGTAGAGATCATTTGTGCCAACCCATCAGAAGATGGTTGTGGTATAGCACCACCGGCGGCCAATGATTTTGGCGATGCTTTCGTTGTTTTTGGCCCCTACGAGGCAACCGCTAAATATGAGGCAGGCGATGGCGTACCGCCTATCTGGACCAATGGAATCCGCGCTTGGGATACAACCATTCAAACGGATTACATTGACGGCGAGACCGACAACCATGTGCGCTGGAGAGAGGTATTCGCAGACGGTTTAGATGCCGACGGCGCACCTCGAGCCAAAGTGCTAGAGGTTGAGTTTGCCGATGACGGCAAAAACACTGATGGCCTTTTCTATATTCAGTCGAATGTCACCAACGATTTGAGGAGCTACATTGCTGGTAAACTAGTCTTTGATATGCGCGTGACAGAAGGCGATACCACCGACTTCACTTGGAAAATAGACTGCCGCTATCCGTGTGGCACGGGTGATCAAACTCTGCTGGGTGTAGAGCCCGATGGTGAATGGCAAACCTTTGAAATTTTAGTTTCCGAGGCGATTCTCAAAGGGCTAGACATCGGCAAGGTCAACACGCCATTAGTCTTATTCCCATCATTTGGCACACCTGGCCAACAAGGCACAACGATACAGCTGGATAACATTAAGTGGACGATAGACGGTGGCGAACCACCACCACCGCCACCACCGCTTGGTAGTCAGCCACCAACCTTTGCGCCTGCAGGCACTGAAATAGTCTACGAAAGCACACCTGCTGCTCCGTGGACCTTCTTTAACTGCTGTGGCGGCGGCGCCATACAAGAAGATGTAGTCGCTAATGACCCTGACTACCCAGGCTATGGCGATGTGTTGCAGCTTAGCTACACTACCAACCAAGGTACAGTCACTGGCTTGAACACACTACCTTTGAATGTTGGCATTGACATCAGCAGCTATGCAGGCGGTTCGCTGGAGTTTGATGCCAAGATAGTGTCAAACCCCGACTCCTGTGCGCCATGGTTAATGAAAGTTGAAGGCCCAGGCGTAGAGCTTCCATTGTCAGCAGGCCTAGGCGGCGTGAACAAGCCAGAAGGGCAATGGGCCCATTATTCGTTCAAACTTGAAGGGCCGCTCGCCGGCCTAAATAAAACCCGCTGGGACAAGCTCATGATCTTCCCACGCTGGCAGTCGGCTCAGGGCGGGGTAATTCAGATCGATAATATCCATATCGCTCCGGCTCCACCCCCAGCTCCTTAGTAAGCGGAGATAAACCATAAGGTTACTGCCTAGTAACCTACAACAAAAAAGCCAAGCATTAGCTTGGCTTTTTTGTTGTTATAGAAAACACCCTTAGCACTATTTGCAGGCTAAGCGTGATAATAAAGCGCAAATGAAGCCCTAGTAGTAGTAGTCGTAGTCGTCAATAAACCTGCCCAGCAGAGGACAAAATGAAAGCAAACATCGGTCTACGGCGCTAAAACCAATAAGCGCAATGACCCACCGTAAGCAACCGCGCCTCGCCGACGCCTCTTGCCGAGCTCTCTTGCTCAGCCTTATGACACTTTAGGACGCGCCACGACAATAATGATTAATGAAGTCGCTGTGGCTAGGCAACTGACCCACCTTCGCTTTTACATTGCGTTTAATTTCGCTTAAAAAACCTTCTAACTCGCGATCACTCATCATATTAACAATCGGGTGGTATTGTTCCGGCGTAATGCCCTGCCCCAACATCACTTGCACCCAGGAATTCTCAGAAAATAACTCGTCCGGCATTTGAAATACTCGCCCGGTCTGCTTAAATAAATCTATCCGATGCTCTAGTGAGTCTGGTAATGACATACTGCTAACATATCGCCAAAAGTCGGTGTCTCTGCGATTAGTCACATGATAATGAAGAATAATAAAGTCACGAATATGCTCTGTCTCTTGCTTCATTTGACGGTTAAACTCAGCAACATCGGGATCGCGAATGCCATCGTAGGGGAACATTTGCATAAGCCGTATAACCGCACGCTGAATCAAATGAATACTGGTTGACTCTAACGGCTCAATAAACCCGCCCGACAAACCTATAGCCACACAGTTTTTATTCCAATGCAGAGCGCGCTGGCCTGTAGTGAACTTAATGGGGTTAGGCTCGGTGCGAACGGGGCCTTCGATATTACCCAGTAACGTTTGCAATGCGTTGTCATCCGACTGATATTGGCTGCTATAGACCAAACCGTTACCCACTCTTGACTGCAACGGAATGCGCCACTGCCAGCCGCTGTCTCGCGCAATGGAGCGCGTATAAGGCACTGGTGCGCGCACCGACTCTGTTTGAATGGCAATTGCGCTATCGCAAGGCAACCAATGTGTCCAATCTTCGTAGCCTGTTTTTAATGTCTGTTCCATCAGTAACGCCCGGAAGCCACTGCAATCAATGAATAAGTCGCCGCTCACCACCTCACCTGACTCAAGCTTTACGCTCTCGATAAAACCTGAAGTGGCGTTCGTAGCCACATGATTGATTTTTCCCTCAATACGCTTACAACCGCCCTTCTCGGCTAGGCCTCGCAAAAACTTAGCGTACAACCCCGAGTCAATATGGTATGCATAATTAAGCCCCTCACCTTTCGTGATCGCAAACTTATTAAGCTTGGCCGCAATAAGCTCAGGGCAGTAATCGCCATAATCGGTGCTTAGTCCGCGCTCCTTCCCCTTAAGCCAAAAGTGTTGAAAACCTGCGGCCCAACAATCTTTACCTGTCCAGCCAAATGAATGAATGTAATCCTCACTAACATTACGCCAGTTTTCAAACGATATGCCCAACTTAAAAGTCGCGTTTACGGCCGTCAAAAAATCCTGCTCATTGATTTTTAGCAGTTGATGCAAAGTAAATAGCGTTGGAATAGTCGCTTCACCCACCCCCACCGTACCTATTTGTTCCGATTCGACTAAGCAAAGTTCAAAGTTTTTTCCTAGCAACGTTGCCAGCGACGCAGCGGTTATCCAGCCTGCCGTGCCGCCTCCAACAACCACTACTTTTTTCACTTTATTCATCATCAAACCTTTTAATTGGCAGGCCGCTTAATCTTTTAAATTATTGCTTAACTGCTGGCGAATAGACTGAGCCAGCTTTTCATTCAACGGACCCAGCACGCCACGCCGCGCCTTAGGTATATGCGCAACACTTTCTTCGTCACTATCAAACACATAAAAATTGAGCATGTTCTGCCAAATGACTCGCTGCTCTTCGGGCAACGATTTAAACGCCAACAAAGCATGCAGCAATGCATCAGACGGAGCACCGGTATACTCTGGCGTAGAACGCCACCAATAGTTGACCAAAATATTAAATGCATCGAAAGACTCAACATGGTGCCACCACATGCTGGGTAGATATAGTGCATCGCCAGGCTCAAGCTCGGCCACTTGAGCCGCTTTTATAGCGTCGCGAAACTTAGGGTATTTTTCATAATCAGGATGATCAAAATCAACCAAACTAATCGCCTGCCCTGCTGGCGTAAAATCGATTGGACCCACATATAAATTGCCCAACTGCTCAGGTGGAAATAACGTAAAACGCCGATGACCGGCAACGCAGCAAGCAATATTACTCGGGAAATCATAGTGTGCCGCAATTTTACTTTGATTACCCAGCCAAATACTGGCCAGCGGATCATACGCCTCAAGCGCAAGATCATTATGCTGCCTAAATGCTGGAAACCAATGATCAATATTGGTTGAGCCAACATAACAGGTGGGGACTTTAGCATCACCTAGAGCATGAGACTCGCTGCCAACATATTTAAGCAGCTCCGCTAAAATCTCATCGAGCTTACCCCGCACCGCTTTAAAATTAAAGCCGCTCATGTCTTCGTTATAAAACAAACGGCCTTCGCTCTCGGGTGCTGCTAAGAATGCAACGACCGGTTTGCTATCATAAAACTGCAATAGGTACTCAATCGCTTTTTCTTTGGAATGCTGCCCGGCGCTCACCACCGGCCAATCTTTAACAAGGCCTTTTAATAAAATAGGCTGCGTCGACTGCATCACTTCGATAGGCAGATTAGATGAGTCACATCCCTCTAAGACTTTAACGCTTTTTTCAATGTTCAACATACAAGGAGCTTATTTTTTTTGTCGACCAAATTGGCTAAACGTGAAAGCGATGCTACTGCCATAAAAAGCGGCTGCAAAAAATTCTGGTTATGCAGTTTGCCTAAAGCGTCTGCACTGAGCTCCCGTAATTTATCTTCATTAATCGTATAAAACCCTGTCAATTCATGCTCAACACCATCGGCCAACATAAGCTTCAAAGCTAACGACTCAAGCAATTCCAACTCCAGCAATTGCTCGATGAATACTTCGGTATCTTGATAGGCGCCATGCAGCTCATTAAGCATTGCTGTGACATTTTTTAAAAAATCGGTACCTTCACCCATCTCATCAAATAATGCTTCGCCCTCTACTTTATTAACGCGCGGGCTATCCATATCTATTGTGACAATTGGCTTTTCACCTTGAAAACCCACCATAAACGGTTGACGCAAGATGCTAGCGGGGATGTACGAGGCATCCCAACCTTCCTCATTCAAAAAAAGATTTTCTTTAGCCTTTAAACCGAGTAACGCCACCGGAAACAATTTACCAGTATTGCTATCTTTTTGAAAAAGAATGGGATAATCCGATTGGACATTTCTAAACTCAAATGGAAATGCAAGCGTTGCTATAACACAATCGCCATAGAGCTCCGAACGCTGGGTAACAATTTTTATATCTTTGTGATCAACTGGGTTGAGTACAGCATGATTTTGCATTGGCATTCCACCTATCAGTTCGCTTATGGTGACAGCAATGCCGCACAACCACACTTCACATTAATTAAATTTTTGGCAAGCCATATTGCATTATTTTATTGATCAGCTCACGATTGCTGGGCAAAGAGCCTAACAGCTGCTCGATTTTACGCCTGTTGTTTTGAAACTCGCCCATCGCTTTCGCAGCGGCATCTTTGGGCTGGCTTCGGTTAGCAGCCAGATGAGTTTTGCCCCCCATACCATAATAAACATATTGAAAGCTGGCCGGAGGAAACATGTCATCAATGAAGCGTCCATCCTGATGCCACGGACATTGGTGGCGCCAAAGGGTCACTAGCTCCTGCAGCCGCTCAGGAATGGTACCTTGATCACAATGATCGCGCCAATAGTCGGAGTCGTTACGCTGTGTCAAAATATAATGCAATTTTAAAAACTCAACAATACGCTGCCATTGAGTTAAGAATCTTTCGTTAAAGCGCCTGGCTAGTATATCCATTGCCTCGCGGTTAACAGGGAGTTGGTCGCTCAACATGGTGGCAGATAACTCAACCAACACAAGCGCCGAGGCTTCCAACGGTTCAATGAAACCAGCCGCAATACCGATGGCCACACAGTTTTTGTGCCAAAGTTTTTGTCGATACCCGGGGTTAATATTGAGCTCACGAACGTCTAGCGCACTGGCTTGCTGTACACCCAAGCCAATGGCAATGTATTCGCGCAGCTGCTGCTCAGCTTTTTCACGGGTAGTGTGCGCACTAGAGTATACGTAGCCCACGCCACGACGATGAGGTAAGCCAATATCCCAAATCCAGCCGGCCGTTTGAGCAGTGGCCAATGTTGCTGAGGCTACTGGATCGTCGGCTCGAGCGTAAGGCACCTGTGCGGCCAGCGCTGTATCGTTAAATAAAATATCTTGCTGGCTGACTAACGGAATTTGATAGTGCTGGCCTAGTAATAGTGAAGCAAAGCCCGTGCAATCGATAAATAAGTCGCCTTGAATAGGCTCACCCGAATGCAGGCTAAGTGAAGCGATATCGCCATTGGGGTGTGAATTTATTTCACTAATGTTGGCCAGCACATGAGTGACACCCAGTTTTTCTACGCAATGCTTTTGCAAAAAACTTGAAAACTTAGCCGAATCAAGATGGTAACCATAGTTTGCCACTGGGGCATATTCAGGCGTAGCAATTTGTTTAGGCGCCAGACCATGCTCACACAAGCTACTTTGGGCGCTTACCGCATCGGCAAAGCTAACCTGCTCGCTAAATGCCTGCCAAGCGGCCGCCAAATTAACATCATCGTAGCCCTGAGGCAGTGAGAAAGGGTGATAGTAGGTCTCTGATTTGCCATGCGTCCATCCGACAAACTTCGAACCCTGCTTAAAACTGGCAGAACACTCACGAATAAAGTCGGTTTCGGAAACACCAATGCGCTTCAAGGTCGCGCGCATTGAAGGCCAAGTACCCTCTCCCACGCCAATGGGCGCAATATCAGGCGACTCAATCAATGTAATATGAAAATCAGCTGAGGCTACTGCAGCGCGATCAGCGGCTAAAATGGCGGCAGACAGCCATCCCGCCGTGCCACCACCCGCAATGACAACCTGCTTAACGTTTGGATTCATTTTTGACATATAAAAAAAAAGCCTTTTCTAATGAAAAGGCTTTTTGCAACCTTTCACTAACTAGTACTTAATACGTGCGCCAAAGTTATAGCGAGCACCTGTTTGCGCCGCGTTCAACACCTGCATTTTAGTACGACCATGCGCGCGTGTTGTTTCATCGGTAATGTTAATACCTTCAACAAATACGGTCAGAAACTCACTGACGTCATAGCTGGCCGAAAAATCCCACTGACCGTACTCTTCTGTGTAAGTTGGCTCAGTAGTGCCTGCACTATGACCAATGCCCGCCAAAAACGAGTCACGCCAGTTATAAGCTATCCGTGCTTGCAAACCTTCTTTGTCGTAATAAGCGATTAAATTCGCCGAATCGCTCAAACCGGTAACCACAAACTGTGTATCTCTTACATCAGCGCGGTTATCGTAACCCACATTAGCATCTACAAACGTTATATTAGTGATCATGCCAAATCCAGAGTCACCAAAGGGATGCTGTAAAGCGATTTCCCAACCATCAATGGTGGCCTCACCCGTATTCACCCGAGTAGCAATATCGAACAGAAGCTCTTCTTCACCCGGAACACCTTGAATAGTCCCTGCATCAGCATTAACTTCGTCTCGCCCAAAATAGTTGGCCAATATTTCTGTGCGAATACTTAACGAGTCACTAGGTTTTCCTTCAGCCTCAAGTGCACTCTTCACCTCATTGTAAAGATCCCCGCCTATCGGGGTTCCTGGAGCCACAGGCAGATCTAGTGATTGATTTTGCTCTGTAAACGAGCCGATATAGTTTTCTACATTTTTAGTGAAATAGGTGACCGAAAAATAACTCTCATCGGTAAAGTACCATTCTACCGAAAAATCCCAGTTAGTTGAGGTGTAAGGCAGCAAGGCAGGATTACCACGCGAGCCTGCACCACCGCTTTCCTGAGCCGGTGTGGCTATACTCAAGCCACCCTGAATTTCGCTATAACTGGGGCGAGTAACTGTTTTACTAAATGAGACGCGAGTTTTTATATTCTCGATAGGCTCAACATTAATATCAATATTGGGCAGCAGGTGGTCGTAGCTACCGGTTTGACGCCCCTCGAGCGCATCGCCAAACGTAACCGCAAAGTCACCCCCATCGGTCACCCACGTTGAATACAGCGGAGTGAGCGTAGAAAACGGCGAGTCTACTTCGGTTTCCTCGTAGCGCAAGCCCGCATAAAGATTAACCGGCATGGCCGTATCGAAAGAAATATTGTACTGAACATAAGCTGAAATAGTGTCTTCTTGCGCCTCTAGCCTATTAGCAAACTCTCCATTGAAATCAGAGTTTGCACAAAATGCCGTCCCGCAATCACCATACCCACCAGACAACGCCGCACTCGGCTCCGATGATATGGCAACAAGGCCATCTCTCTCGATTAAGATGTTAGCTCGCTCTACAATGGCGTCGAGTGAACTGGTAAAAAAATCTGTTTGCATGCGCGGATCATCACCACCTGAAATCTGGTCGAATGCACCGGCAATAGAGCCAGGGTAAAGAATATCGGTAAGATCAGCCTCGTCACCTACACCTGCCCAAGTACCGCGCTGCACGTTAGTGCTCGCCGATTTATTGTTCACCTTAGTTAACTGCACACCAAAATCGATGCTCGAAATGTCATCTATTTGAAATTCAGCCGACACCGTGGCCTGATTAATTTCCATTTTGTTTTGTGTGTTAGAAAAGACGCTTCCGCCTATTGAGTAAGCATCTGGATCTAGCGACTCGCCATTGCGGTTAAGTGTTGGATCAAGATCGAGCTCTAGCACGGGCAAATCACCCGCATTAAAGTAGGTGGTGGTGCCTCGCCTGTTATTTTGTAGTAAACCGACATTAGCCGAGGTACCGTATTCACTGTTAGGGCCAAAGGTGGCGGTCGACTCATGATAGTCGAGGCCAATAGAGAGTCGATCGTTAGGCTGCCAACTTAAATTAAAACCGAGTGATTTATTTTCGCTGGTGCCGCCATCTTCACCGATACTGGTTACAAAGTCGGTCGCGGCATTTTGTTCAGAATAAAATAGAGCGGATTCGTTTGAATTATCCGGCCCATTGGTCCAACTGCTTCTAGCTTCTGCGGGGAACTGATACCAGCCACCAATATTAGTGTAGCGGCGCGTTAGATCGAGCTCGGCATAGGTATAATCGATGGTGCCTCGCAAGCTATCAATAGGCTGCCACTGCAAGGTCAGCTGGCCATTAATACGCTCTCGCTCAAACTCGGCGATGTTATAAGTGGTGTTTCTTGGCACAGCATAAAAATCACCACCTGACGGCCTATTAATATGCTGTGTTGGGTCATTAATCTGTTGATCGAGCCGGTCATTAAGTGCAAAACCGTCATCGGCATAAATCTGGCCGCCTTTAACAGCCGTGGCAGGAAACTGAAACCAACCTGCGGTGCCGCCGGAGTTTTCACCGCTGTCGCGACGCTGGAAACTGGCGCTTACGGCAATGCCCAACGTGTCGTCTAACAAAGTTGTACTAAAGAGCCCTGAATACTCAGGCGTGACCGAATCACCTTCTTCTGTTGACGTATCGTGCACCAATTTAACGCCCGCTGTAGCTCGTAAACCCGGGTTGTCTAAAGGCTTGGTGGTGATGACGTTAACCGTGGCGCCAATACCGCCTGTGGGCAATGTTGCATTGCCTGATTTGAAAACCTCTACACCGGCAATACCTTCAGATGCGATGTTGGCAAAGTCAAAAGAACGCCCAGCACCACTTTGCGTGGGCAGCTGACGGCCATTAAATGTCACTAGGTTAAAATCAGGCCCTAGGCCTCGCACTGTAATACGGCTACCTTCACCGCGAGAGCGATCAATTGACACGCCCGTTATGCGCTGAAGAGATTCTGCTAAGTTAGTGTCAGGGAACTTACCAATATCATCGGCACTAATGGCATCCACAATACCTTTCGCATCGCGCTTAGTGTCCATTGCGCGCTTCAAGCTCGCACGAATACCCATTACGGTGACTTCTTCAATCGCTTCTGATTGCGCCATTATGACTGGAGAACCCAGCATCGCACCGCCAACAACCGCACCTAAAGCAACGGAATAAGCACTGCTACGCAGCCCCTCATTAACAGATTTTATCGCACTGGCGAGCGTACTTTTACACGGCGCTTGCACCCCAACACTTACTCGGGCCGATACATTTTTTTGAATGCGAGATCCCATAATGGACAAAACCTTATCGTTATCAATTGGAAGCAGCAGCCGAACTATGCACTGCAAGGCCGCTTCTTATATGTGTTATTCGACTAACTTTAACCCGTAACTTTATCATGTTAGAGCCGTAGAAAACCACGAGGATGGGGGGCGCTTATCTCACAATCGAGTCGGTTCATCAGAAACAATGCTGGCTATTATTTGCACCTGCTAGATTGAACAAAACACAAGCAGGGCAACCACCACAAAAAGCCTATACTTTGCGGCTAACTGCGCAAGTAAGCAAGGTGCTAGTGCTGGCTTGTGGGGAGATTATTTGGTAAGGAGAGTTTTGTTCGATTCGCAACCAAAAGCGGCGATAAATTTTATCGCCGCTTTTGGTTTTGATCACTTAAATTTCAATTGCTTTCAAGTCGTTATTGATACACGCGCACATAGTCGACAAGCATTCTCTGCGGAAAGTAGTTGGGATTAGAGGGAGGATTAGGTAAAAAATTCCCTCCAACGGCCACATTTAGCAGAAGGAAAAAACTAGACCGAAGCTCGCTTAACTGATTCGGTGTAATATCGATAACATGAAAAGGAGTTGACGCCCCGTCCAGGTACCACTTTATTTCCGAAGCATTCCAGACGATGCTGAACACATGCCAATTGTCAGCAAAAGTACCCGACGACAATACAGGCGAGGTGCCCGCTTGATCACTACTGTAATAGCTGCTGTAACCATCACCAGGATTCTGCTGCCAGTGCGCAGTACCTGAGACGGTTTCAGGCTCATTCCCTCTGAGTTCCATCATGTCAATTTCACCACACGCCGGCCAGCTAACAGAGCTTATAGAATCACCCAACAGCCATATCGCAGGCCATAATCCCTGACCTTCGGGCAACACAGCGCGCACATCTATTCGACCGTATTGGAAAGACTGCTTACCCTGCGTTTTGAGCCTAGAGGATGTGTACTGCTTTCCGCCAAAATTCTCTTTTCTCGCCTCAATTGTGAGGAAGCCATTACCAACCGTGGTGTTCTGAGAGCGATAATATTGCAGTTCATTATTGCCCCACCCCCCACTACCGGTGCCAATTTCACTCGTCCAATCCGAGGTATTAAGCGAGGTGCCATTAAACTCGTCGCTCCAAACCAGCGAGTACCCTGGATAGGAAGTGGGGGCATCATAGCCTCCATATTGCCCAATCGGACAACCATCGCTTTCCACTGCTGTATTAGCCGGAGTTGCCGGGCATTGATCAACGCTATCGGCGACGCCATCGTTGTCCGCGTCATTGGTTAGTGTACCTTCGCCATATACGGCCACTTCCCAAATAGAAAAGCCATACTGACTACTGCGATTAATACCGTACATGCGCAAGTAACGATAAGTCCCACTCAAAGAAACCGTATCAGTTCGATCGCCAAAACTTCCGCCGCTCTCGGCAGCCAATGTCACCCAGGTATTGTTGTCATTAGAGCCACGCATCTCATAGGACTCGGCATTCGCCGCCTCCCAATCAATAACGATACTACTGAGCGCGTAAGCNGCACCCAGATCGAATGTTATCCATTCAGGCTGATCGAATGCCGAGCCCCAGCGGGTTGTACCATCACCATCTATTGCTTTATCGGCACCGTACTCCCCCGATTGACCAGAGCTTGCCGATGCTGAAACAACCGAAATAGGCTGCACACCTTGCACCGGCACAATAGAGCCGACTAACTGGATGTTCGTGGGCGGGCCGGCCCAAGTTGCAACTGATGAAACCAGCAACAGGCCAGCTGCAGCAATACGTATCAAGGTAAAAGCCTTCATTACTCAACGCCTTCTTGTGAACGGCGCTGAACTTGCACAACACCAAAAATTGCTAATAAAGCTGCCAGGAGCAATGATGCCGACAACCCAAAGAGGGGAACGTCTGCCTCGGGCACGCTACAGCCGGGAGCTAGTGGATCAGGGTTACACGGATCACCATTGGCCGGATCCAGCTCATCGGCTACACCGTCGCTGTCGGAGTCAATAAGAGAAGATTCTTGATAATCGTAAATGCCATCACTGTCCGTATCAGTGAACTCGCCCTCGGCAGCGTCGCTTGCCCCGTCGCCATCTGTATCCACTGTGCAGTTTGTGCCAAACGTAGAGGGGATACATGGATCGCTGTTGTTGGCATCGAGCTCATTAGAAACACCATCGCCGTCATCGTCCAACAGGGCAGATTCGGTGTAATCGGGAGCACCATCGCTGTCGGTATCGGTAAATTCACCCTCCACAGCATCGCTCACTCCATCGCCATCTGTATCCACCGTGCAGTTTGTGCCAAACGGAGAGGGGATACATGGATCGCTGTTGTTGGCATCGAGCTCATTAGAAACACCATCGCCGTCATCATCTATCAAAGAGGATTCAATGTAGTCAGCTGCTCCGTCGCTGTCTGTATCTGTCGACTGACCCTCGATACGGTCAAATTTGCCGTCACTATCGGTGTCAAAATCACAGACGGTGACAAATGTGGAGGGGTTACATGGGTCACTAGGCGCTGGATCACTGCCGTCCTCTATGCCGTCACCGTCGCTATCAATTTGCCCTGGTATGGAGCTTGCTAAGCTAGGATCGCTTCCATAAGCCACCTCCAACGAATCCGGGACGCCATCACCATCGGTGTCTGTACCCCCTGGATTAGGCGAGGGCTCGCCGGTGCCCACAAATCCTTGGGCCGGAGGAGCCGAAAACCAAACACGCAGGGGGACTGTAAAATCTACACTCACGGCATTGCCCGCGACCATTCCCGATACGGTCACTATCAAGTCGCCACTGGTATTAAACGCCGCATTACCAACATCGAACTGCAAAACTACTAAGTCGCTGCCGCCGCCATTTATTGCACCCGGGGTGTTTGTTACCTCGATGGTGTTGCTTATAAACGCAGGGGCGTCCACGTTGACAGAAATAGAGTGGAAAACCCCACCTGGGTTTTCATTGAGCAGCAATAAAAAAACCTCGTTATCAGCACTATTAGCAGTTAAATCAAAGGCTTGGACCTGCGAGACACTGCCGGCGACAAGGGCCAGAAGCAGCATTCCGATCATTTTTATTTTTGCAACCATTAGCTAATTATCCTATTTAATGCAGCCTGACAAAGGCTTTTATTCGACGCTATTATTCTATAAGGTCTGTCAATAGCGCTGCAACTAGTACAAAAAATGCACACCGAAGAATTATGCCTTACTCGGCATAGGTAAGTCTTTACGCTTGCGATGAGCCGGTGGCTCTCTGAGGCAGCCAACCGCCGTAATCTTATCAAATCACTCTGCACCTAGTAATCTCAGGACTCCGGTAAAAGCAGTCCATACAAACCCCAAGCTATGCGAGCCAATCAAAACATTAAACAAACAAAAACGCAGTAGGCCAGCCTCTCTTTTTAATGGCTACAGGAGCGACAAGCAAAGCAGTAATAATGATTCTAGCAGTAGAAATGAAGGCTAGGGGCTCAGGCCCATATGCGAATCAAACACTTGCGCGAAAATTGGCCTAAATAAGTTCTGATATGACACGACTAAAGTTCTAATGATAGCCACTTTAATCAATAACGCTTGGCTAGCAAATTTTCAGACGTTGGCTCACCCTACTGGCTGTTAGATTTACCTTTTAACAACACCAATAAAAAAGGCCACCCTCATGGGTGGCCTTTTTTATTGGTGGGTCGTGCGCGATTCGAACGCGCGACCAATTGGTTAAAAGCCAACTGCTCTACCAACTGAGCTAACGACCCTAAACTGAACTTACTCGTAATGCCTTGGCTTGCATCGCGGTGCTTTTCAGTCACACCTACTCAAAGCTTTGCCAGAGCATCCTTATGGCATTGCGCCATTTCCGGAGCGCGTATAGTACTTCCCAAACTTCAAAATACAAGCGTTTTCGCTCCTGCGAACCAACAATTCCCACATACAACTCACAGCTATACATAACGTGTAGGATCATTCAGCCCGGCTTGAGCAAATCCTTCCTTGCGCAGTCGGCAACTATCGCACCTGCCGCAAGCCCTGCCGAGCTCGTCGGCCTGATAACACGAGACTGTTTGGCTGTAATCAACACCCAGCGCACTGCCCGCTCGAATAATATCCGCCTTAGTCAGGTGCAGCAGCGGCGCGACAATTTTAGAACCGTGACCCTCCACCCCTGCCTTAGTAGCTTGATTAGCCATAGCTTGAAAAGCCTCTATGTAATCTGGCCGGCAATCTGGGTATCCGGAATAATCGACTGCATTAACACCGACAAAGATCGCCTCGGCCTGCAATACCTCGGCATAACCCAGCGCAAAACTCAAAAAAATGGTGTTGCGAGCGGGCACATAAGTCACAGGAATGCCTTCGGTAGGCATTTCAGGAACAGCAATCGCTGCATCTGTGAGAGCCGAGCCACCAATGCCACTCATATCAAAGCGAATGACCTGGTGATCGCTAGCGCCACTAGCCTGAGCAATCGCTTGAGCCGCCTTCAACTCAGCTATGTGACGCTGGCCATAGTCAAAACTTAACGTATGACAGTTGTAGCCTTCGGCGGCGGCCATAGCCAAAACCGTTGCTGAATCAAGCCCACCCGACAACAAGACCACAGCCGTTTTGTTTTTGTTTGACATAAATTAGTAACCCGGTTGATCGCCCCATATCAGCTTATGTTGTTGCAACTGCATTCTCACTGGCAAGTTATCGGCAACAATCCAATCGGCCAAATCGCGATAATTAAACGCCTTGGCATTAGGCTCAAGAGGAAAAACAGGCGAAAACAAAACGTGAGCGACTGTGTCTTGCAATGAATATTGCGCCAGTGTCGCCTTGGACCAATCGTAATCTTGACGATCACCAATAACAAATTTAACTTCATCCCTAGCAGTTAAGTGCTGCATATTTGCCATCAGATTTTTTTGTTGCTCACCTGATGAAGGTGTTTTCAAATCGACAATCCGTTTAACGCGCGAATCAACCGACGCAATATCAATAGCACCGCTAGTTTCCAGTGAAACGTTGAACCCCATGTCACATAAATGCCGCAACAAGTGCACGCAGTTTGGCTGCGCTAGCGGCTCACCACCGGTCACACAAACATACTTAGCCGCATGTTTTTTTACTTGCCCAAGGACCTCATCGATCGCCACTATATCGCCGCCATGAAACGCATACGCCGTATCGCAGTATGTGCAACGCAACGGACAACCGGTTAAACGAACAAACACGGTGCGCTCGCCCACCCAAGATGATTCACCCTGTAACGAGCAAAACACTTCAGTTAAGCGCAGCGTACTATCACTGGCAAGCATAGGCTTTAATCAAATCAATTAACGGATTTTTAGAAGAGTACATGAAGAAAAAATTTAATAAAATAGAAAGAATTTATGCGAGTTTATAAACTATTTTTCAAATACTCGCGCGCAGGATTCACCGCTTTACTCTTGGGGTGATCAACAAGCACCGACTCAAGCATCGCTTTAGCATCAGCATCGTTACCCAGTTGATGGTAAATTTTGCCCAGCTTAAACTTTGCCTCAGCCACCTTACGATGATCGCCATACTGAGTTACCAGCGCAAGAAAAGCATCGCGCGACTTTTTCAAACTAGACTCTAAATAATACAGTTCACCCAACCAAAAATAAGCGTTAGGCACGTAGCGACTAGTCGGATAATTGCTGATGAAGGCGCTTAGTGACACTTTAGCCTCAGAAAAATCACGATCTTTAACTTGCTGGTAAGCAGCACTATAGACACTGCGCGCCTCATCCGTATCAACAACGCCCTGTACACTAGGCACCAACTGCATAGCTGATGCTTCAGCAGTGGAGCTGCCATTGGCGCCCCCCTTATTAGTGTTCTGCGCAACAGCTACTGCGCCTACTTTTTTTGACGACTTAGGCGTTGAGCGCGCCGTCGGGGGCTGACCTGCTGCAGAATCAGCTTTATTGACCGCCACCGAACCAGTGGTCTGCAATCCGCTTATTCTCTGATCTAAATCGAGGTAATCGTCCATACGACGCTGACTGATTTGTTCAATTAAATAAGATTGCTGCTCCAACATGCCGCGCAACTCACTCATCTCAACCTGCAAAGCCTGCAGCTGTACATACAGCTCTGCCGAAACCGACTCATTGCGCTGAGCTGCCGTTGCATAGGTAGCTGTCGGCCCACGAGCATCAGCTTGCTGCATGGAATTATCGTTAGACGCGCCCGCAGCAGAGCCGGCTGAAACAGTGGGCAACCCCTCAACCACTTCAACGGCAACCACCTGGGCGGAGGCAAAAAAGATAGCCACCAGGCAATAACCTGCCAACACCCCGCCTACTAGGTTACGCATAGAGCCACCTGACATAAATTTAAAGATGCGGTAAAGCATCGCCCATAAAAACCACCTTACAGGCGACGCTGTTCATGCAAAAAGTATAGTTACTTCAATTCTACGCGACGATTCAAAGACCAGCCATTGTCATCGCTACGCAATGAAATCGGACGTTCTTCGCCATAGCTAACCACTTCCATGCGTGCGCGAGAGACGCCTTGAATCGCAAGGTAATCAGCGACTGCTTTAGCACGGCGCTCACCTAATGCAAGGTTGTACTCGCGAGTGCCGCGCTCATCGGCATGACCTTCGAGGCGAACACTACTATCTGTTGTGCGCAACCGCGCGGCCTGTGCATCTAGCGCTGCACGTGTAGCTGCTTTCAACGTTGATTGATCAAAATCAAAGTAAAACACCGTTTCTAGCAAATCGGCAATCGGCTCGTCAACCACTTCAGTTGGCGCCTGATCAATAGGCGTAGCAACAACAGTTGGCTCTTGAATATCGGTATCTTGATCCTGAGTTGAATTTGACGCACAGGCGGTCAGTAAGCTGCCGAAAAGCGCCAGAAAAATAATGCTTTTGAGTGAAGATGCTATAGCGTGTGAAGTAATCATGTCTATCGTACTCTCTAGTGATGGTGGGAAGTCGTGCGGTAATCGTACTGCATACGTTCCGTAGTTTAATGACAATGCGAACACAATACTACGGCTGCGCACCACTAAAATGCGGCAAAATCAACACCCGCAAATTAAACATCTAACTTTGCCTGAGGCAGCAGTTTTGAGCGCTGAGCGAAATTACATTTTTGGCGACCAGGCAGGCTCTTGAACATCACTATTGGGCGAGGGCAGACGATACTTAAAACCACCATCAAGAGCCACTGCGGCCAACACGCCCCGCTGCTTATATTTAGTAGCAAACAGCAACATGCTGCCGTTTGGTGCAATGCTTGGCGACTCATCGAGATCGGAGCGAGTCAGCACAATAAGACGCTCAGTAGCAAATTCCTGCCATGCGATATGGTAGGCACCATTATCGCGATGCACCATAACCATGCTCTTGCCGTCGGCGAGCACCTGCGCCGCGGCATTGTAACTGCCTCTGTGAGTAAGCCTTTTAACCGCGCCCGAATCTAAGGCAACTTGATAAATTTGAGGCTTACCGCCACGATCGGAGGTAAATACCAATGACAGACCATCGGGCGTCCAATCAGGCTCGGTGTCGATGGCATAGTGGTTCGTAATACGAGTGAGCTTTTTAGTGGCCAAATCCATTACGTAAATCTCAGGGTTGCCATCGCGAGACAATACCATTGCCATGCGCCGACCATCGGGAGACCAAGCTGGCGCGCCGTTAAGCCCGCGAAATGCGGTGAGCTGCTGCCGAATACCGCTGGCAATTTCCTGCCTATAAATAGCCGGCCGGTTGGTCTCAAATGAAACGTAGGCAATGTGTCGACCATCGGGAGACCAGTCGGGCGACAAAATAGGCTCATCACTTTTCAATATTTCACGCGGACGAGCGCCATCCGCATCCGCCACAATAAGACGATGTGAGCGCCCACTTGCTGGATCACCATTGACCGACACATACGCCATGCGCGTAGCAAAGACGCCTTCGATACCGGTCAATTTCTCGTAAACACTATCACTCACGCCATGCGCCAAGGCGCGCAATTCCAAAACCGTATTGGCATGTCGCTGACCCAAGACACGCTGCTGCCGATGCACATCAAAAAGGTCGAACGCCAGCTCTAAGCGCTGATTTTGCAGCGAGGTGCGGCCAATTAATAAATATTCAACACCCAACGAGCGCCAGTCACGATAAAAAACCTCCTCCTCCGAACGCGGCAACCCCAACATACCGGCACGCGGCAGCACTTCAAATTGACCGGTACGTGCCAAGTCTGCGGCAATAATGCCAGCAAGATCGGCCCCCAGAGGTTTGCCGCGATGCTCAAACGGAACGATTGCAATTTTAGTAGGGTTATCAACGCCCTCAGTAATTTCAATGGTTAAGTCGGCATAACTTGATACAGCTAACATAACTGCACTGATAAAAAGAACAACGCGACGCAACACTACAGCCAATCTCACAATCTTAAATCCTCGGGTCTAAAAGCAATTTCAATATTACGGAAGTGTTTTTCGAACAACTGACGGGGCATGCCTTGCAACATGTCAAAACGACCCACTTTTTGAACGGCCAGCGAGGCCGAACGATCGAGCGCCGCATTGCCGCTGCCCTCTTTGATATTGACACTCACCACATCACCATTGGGTACTAACTTAATCGAAAGCAGCACCTGCATATGGTTACGCGCCGAAGGCGGCCGATTCCAGCGCCCAATGATTTCAGTACTCATGGCGGCTACATAACGCGCCACTTCATCTTGCTCTCGGTCTTGTGCTAATTGCCGATCTTCATCATCTAGCAATGCATCGAGTAACTGGCGCTCGACCACAGCTGGCGCGCTATTTAGTGGCGCTTTTTTAGGAGGATTCACCGCTGCTAACTTTTCTTTAGTCACCGCTTTCTTTGGCTTGACCACCGACACAGGTTTTTTTTGCGCGATGGGCGCCGACTTTTTCGGTTTGATTTTTTGTCGAGGTTTAACGGCGGGTTTAACTTTTTTTAGCTCAACAAGCGAGGCGCTAATGACTTTTTGTGGCTTTACCCGCTGCTTGGGTTCAGGGCTTCCAGCAAAGCCCCCCATGACAAAAAAAGCCAGCAATAAATGGATAAAAAAAGCAGCTAAACACGGCACAACATAGCTCTGCCAATGCCCACCTGTCATCGCCACTCTACTCAACAAGTTTTATGTCCTACTGCGGCTGTCGCCGACATACTAATCACTTTTATGGCGTCTCGGTAACCAAACCTACGGCAGGCGCGCCCGCACCCTGCAAAGATGTCATCAAGCTGACCACCTCGCCATAAGGAATATTTTTATCGCCCCAAACAAGTACAGCTGTTTCAGGCTTCTGCACAAGGACCTTAGCCACTCTATCGGTCACGCTAGCCAGTGTTACCGGGCTATCTGGCTTGGCACCTAAATTAAGATATAGACTGCCGTCCGCCTTGATCGAAACAATTAACGGCTCATCTTTAACCGCATCGATAGGCGTCGACGGGGCCTGCGGCAACTCCACCTCAACACCTTGCATCAGCAACGGTGCAGTCACCATAAATACGATCAGCAGCACCAATGTCACATCGATATACGGCACCACATTGATTTCAGCAATCAACTTGCGTCGTTTTTTATACCGACTTTGACCCTGCATACCTTCTCACTGCCTCAATACTTTTAATTGGTGCTGCCACTGGTGGCTCGCCATTAGCGATCGTTGTTATGTGCCTGACGATGCAATATGCCAGAAAACTCCTCGGCAAAGGTTTCATAACGAGACATCAGCATATCGACTCGCGCCGAGAAGCGATTGTAAGCAATGACCGCCGGGATCGCTGCAAAAAGCCCCATAGCGGTTGCAATTAACGCTTCAGATATACCCGGCGCCACTGAGGCTAACGTTGCCTGATGCGTATTAGCCAGACCTCTAAACGAATTCATAATACCCCAGACAGTACCTAACAAGCCTACATAGGGGCTAGCTGAACCGACATTAGCAAGAAACGGAAGATGCCGCCCTAGCTCTTCATCTTCGCGGGCTAATGCCACGCGCATAGCGCGCTCGGAACCGGCCATAACGGCCTCAAACTCCATTCCACTTTGCTGCCTCAGTCGTGAAAACTCCTTAAAGCCTGCGCGAAAAATAGATTCAACACCGGTAATGGTCTCTTGCTCTGCACGAACACTTCCGGAGCGGTATAACTGGCCTAAATCGATGCCCGACCAGAATTCATCTTCAAAATCCAACAACTGCTTGCGCGCTCGGCGATAGACTGCCGCACGCTGAAAAATCATCACCCATGAAATAATGGATGCCAACATCAACAGCAACATGACGGCTTGCACTAATATAGTGGCTTCACTAATTAGCTGCCAAATAGGTAATTGTTCGTTCACTTGTGCTCCCGCCTAAAAAAATCGCCAATACTGCGGCCATCAATACTGTTTACTCGTTCGTCGCCGCCAAACCCTGCTTAATGATGCTGCGCCGCTACAATCTTATCGATCATTTCGCTCGGCATTGCCGCCGGCTTGCCCGTACTCTTCAACACGCAGGCAACTTTGACCTCGCCTTTGCAAAGCAGTTCATCGCCACGCTCCACACGCTGCTCAAACAAAACGTAGGTGCGGCCGAATTTTTTAATGCTAGCCGTGATGGTAAGCGCATCATCTAAATTTGCTGATGCCAGATAATCACACGACAAAGAATGCACAACAAACATTTTTTCAGCAGCAAATAGAGCCGGCTTTGAATAACCCATGGCACGGAACATATCGGTGCGAGCCCGCTCCATATATTTTAAATAATTCACGTAATACACAATGCCGCCGGCGTCAGTATCTTCTATGTAGACCCGCACGGGTATGTGAAACAATTCTATCGGCATGGTTACAATTCACAAGTATGGGCACACATCAACTCACATCGCAGCAGGTAGCCCTGCACACACTTAATGAGTCACTGCGAGAAAAATGAAACCGACAAGACCCTCACTCCAACTAATCAAAATAACCGTTGTCGGGCGGGATAATGCCAAAATGCTCATAGGCTCTTTTAGTGGCGACGCGGCCGCGCTGCGTGCGCTGTACAAAGCCCTGCTGAATTAAAAAAGGCTCTAACACTTCTTCAATCGTGCCTCGCTCTTCACTGATGGCCGTGGCAAGGTTATCAACTCCTACCGGGCCACCATCAAACTTTTCTATAATAGCCAATAACAGTCGACGATCCATATGATCAAAACCCTGCGGATCGATATTTAGGGTATTTAATGCGCCATCAGCCACGTCTTTGCTAACCACACCGGCGTGTTTAACCTCAGCAAAATCGCGCACCCGGCGCAGCAATCGGTTAGCAATGCGAGGTGTACCTCGAGAGCGACGCGCTATTTCGGTAGCACCCGCAGGCTCGATGTCGACGCCCAACAACTTAGCTGCACGCGTAATGATGCTGGTTAGATCGATCAGTGAATAAAACTCTAAGCGTTGCACAATGCCAAATCGATCACGCAGAGGTGATGTTAACGAGCCGGCTCGAGTGGTGGCGCCAACTAGCGTAAACGGCGGTAAGTCTAACTTTATCGAGCGCGCCGACGGACCTTCACCAATAATAATATCTAGTTGGTAATCCTCCATCGCTGGATACAGCACCTCTTCAACCACGGGAGAGAGGCGATGAATCTCGTCGATAAAAAGCACATCACCACTTTGCATATTGGTTAGCAATGCAGCCAAGTCGCCTGCTTTTTCTAATACAGGCCCCGACGTCGAGTGCAGCTCGACACCCAATTCATTAGCAATAATATGTGCCAACGTTGTTTTACCCAAGCCAGGCGGGCCGAATACCAGCGTATGATCCAGCGCCTCTTTGCGATTGCGCGCTGCAGCAATAAAAACGTCCATTTGCTCACGTACTGCCGGCTGCCCGCAATAATCGACCAGCTTTTTAGGGCGCAGGGCTCGATCTTGATCGACCTCTACGCCACTATCGCGTGGTACTTGGCCTTCCTTAATTGAGACGAGTTTATCGGGTTCTATCATAAAATTTAATCTGCCGTACAACGGACTTAGTCGAACTCAGTTCAGTGCTTCTACCTATCATCGCTATCTAACGCCAACGATTAATGCTCAAAATTTCTGCCTACGTTTTTTGTACTAGGCCATACAGCTTTTGCGCCTCTGCACAATAACACCACTAACGCCTCAGCGTGGCTTGTAATGCTGCCCTTATCGCGTCTTCCGCCGTATTAAGCTGATCAAAATCGAGTTGCGCGATGGCTTTGCTCGCCTCAACGGGTTTATAACCCAGTGCAATCAATGCGGTTTCAGCTTCAGCCACCAATATATTGTGCCCGCCGCCTGAGCGATTGTCATCTGCTGTGTCAAGCTCATGGTCGCTCACATCACCAGCCTGCCAATCGTGCATACGGTCTTTCATTTCAATCACCAACCGCTCAGCCGTTTTTTTACCAACGCCAGGCAAGCAGGTGAGAGACTTGAGATCGTTAGCAAGGATACAACGCGCAAAGCCCCTAACATCCATGCCCGAAAGAATAGCTAACGCCAACTTAGGGCCAACACCATTGACTTTAATCAGCGCACAAAATAATTTTCGCTCAGCGTGGTCGGCAAAGCCATAGAGCAGCTGGGCATCTTCTCGCACCACAAAATGAGTTAAGAGTTTAACGCGTGCGCCTAGCGCAGGAAGGGTGGCAAACGTAGTGAGCGACGCCTGAACTTCATAGCCAACGCCGTTGACATCTAACACTAATGCAGGGGCCGACTTAACAACCAACTCACCCACTAGAAAACTTATCATGATGCTGTCTCGACTGTAGTCTGCACAAGCCTGCTCAATTTAACACTGTACATATGACAAAGAGCCACAGCTAGTGCATCGGCGGCATCCTCTGTAGGTGTGGCATTTAGCTTGAGGAGTCGAACCACCATACTTTGTACTTGAGCCTTATCGGCCGCGCCAGTGCCTGCTACGGCTTGTTTGACCGATCGAGCAGCATATTCAAAGACTTCAAGCCCAGCCATGCTAGGCACTAATAGCGCCACACCGCGGGCATGACCCAAGGTTAACGCCGAGCCCGCACTCTTGCCCACAAACACTTGCTCAACAGCCGCATCGGTTGGCTGATAATCATCGATGAGTGTTTGTAAACTGGTAAATAAGCGCGTCAGCCGCGCTGGCAAACCCGTTTCGCTAGTTAACCGAATACAACCGCTGGCAATATAATGTGGCTTGCCACGGACCGATTCAATAATGCCATAACCCGTCTTACGCGACCCCGGATCGATACCAAGAATAATACTCATAAGGACCAAAACATAGTGGTTCGTATCCATTGGCGAAAGCCGCAACAAGGCGGCCGTAGCGTACTATTGCGCAACGCAAAAAAGACATTGCAGCAAGCTATTGCTCGCTGCTTTTTTTACGCGCGCCAAGCAAGCTGCTTTGCTAGGCAGCCGGATCTTTTTTCTCGTTGTTGCGCAATTTAATATGCAGTTCACGCAGTTGCTTTGCATCGACCTCACCAGGTGCCTCGGTCAACACACAGGCCGCTGTTTGCGTTTTAGGAAATGCAATAACGTCGCGAATTGAGCTAGCACCTGTCATTAGCATGATCAGGCGATCTAAACCAAATGCCAAGCCGCCGTGCGGTGGCGCACCATACTTGAGCGCGTCGAGCAAAAAGCCAAATTTTTCGTTGGCCTCAGCCTCGCTAATATCCAACAAGCGAAATACCGCTGACTGCATGTCAGCGTTGTGAATACGCAAAGAACCACCACCTAACTCGGTGCCGTTTAACACCATGTCATAGGCTTGCGACAGCGCCGCACCGGGATCGGCCTGCAATTCTTGTAGCGAACAAGACGGGGCTGTGAACGGATGATGTAAGGCCGTCCAACCGCCTCGATCGTCCTTTTCGAACATTGGGAAATCAACCACCCACAATGGCGCCCACTGGCAGGTGTATAAATCTAAATCTTGACCTAACTTACAGCGCAGTGCACCAAGCGCTTCGTTCACGATAGGCGATTTGTCGGCGCCAAAGAATACAATATCGCCATCGGCCACTTCGAGGCGCTTCATGAGCGCCAATACGGTATCGTCGGGCATAAACTTTAGGATGGGCGATTGTAAACCGGCCAACCCCTGCCCAATATCGTTGACCTTCACCCAAGCCAATCCTTTGGCGCCATAAATGCTTACAAATTTAGTGTAACCATCAATTTCTTTGCGGCTAATGCTAGCCCCGCCTGGCACTTTGAGCGCAGCGACTCGCCCATCAGGATCATTGGCTGGACCGTTGAATACTTTAAAGTCGACACTGGCCATAAGATCGTTCACATCAACTAGCGTCAATGGAATACGCAAGTCCGGCTTATCACTGCCATAATCGCGCATAGCCGTGGCGTAATCGATACGAGGAAATTCAGTCAGCTCAACATCTAAGCTGTTGCTAAAAACCTCACAAATAAGTCGCTCTGCCGAGGCCATGATTTCATCTTGCCCCATAAACGACGTTTCAATATCTATTTGGGTAAATTCAGGCTGCCGGTCGGCACGCAAATCTTCATCACGAAAACATTTAGCTATTTGATAATAGCGATCAAAGCCCGCCACCATCAATAGCTGCTTAAATAGTTGTGGCGATTGCGGCAGAGCAAAAAAGCTGCCATCGTGAGTGCGACTGGGCACCAGATAGTCGCGCGCGCCTTCTGGCGTAGCACGTGTGAGGATAGGCGTTTCAATATCTAAAAAGCCTTCGCGATCGAGAAAACTTCGTATGGCTGATGTAACCCGGCCACGCAATAGCAACTTAGCCTGCATTTCCTGTCGACGTAAATCTAAGTAACGATACTTCAGGCGAATATCTTCGCCCACCTCGGTATGATTATCGAGCTGAAATGGCGGCGTCTCTGACTGATTGAGCACCTGGAGCGCCTGCGCATACACTTCAATTTCGCCTGTTGCCATGTCGGGGTTTATCGTAGCCTCGCTGCGTGCACGCACCACACCTTTAACCTGTAGCACGTATTCACCGCGTACTTTATCGGCCAGTGTGAAATGCTCACCGGCATCGGGATCGAAAACCACTTGAACAATACCGCTGCGGTCACGCAAATCGATAAAAATAACACCACCGTGATCACGGCGACGATCAACCCAGCCACATAAAGTGATCGGTTTGTCGATATGGGTACGAGCAACATCACCGCAGTAACTATCACGCATGGGAATAGAATTTGTTAAGTTGGCCAAAAATACCTCTGCTTTATTGACTTATTGGCACGCCCCGTAGCCATATCACATAGCATCTAGGTCGCAATTATTACCTGGTCGCGACTAACCAAAGTAGCCTCTTGACCCTGCATTGTATCTAATTAAGCGTATCTAACTAAGCGCATCTAACTGCATATATTTAACGATGCTCGCTCCAACACTACCCGCCTTGTGCAGATAGCTTTTGAACAAAAAGCCATTCCAGACAGTGCTGCTTATATCGAAAGCATAAACCTAAATTGCCGCACACTATTGGAATAACAACACCTCAAGGGTTAGCTCTGCTCAGCTACCAACCGACTTATTTGCAGTGGCTGGCTTAGCAGGAGCTTTATCAGCCGCGCTTGTGGCCCCCTTGCTATCTGCTCGGCCGCCCTTGTCCGCCGTATCGCGCTTTGCTTGTGCCCCGCTATCAGCAGGGGCACGCCCGTTATTTTTAAAGTCTGTTTCGTACCAGCCACTGCCTTTCAATTTGAAGGAAGCCGCCGAAACGAGCTTAGTTAACTCTGGCTTGCTGCATTGCGGGCAATCCAGCAAAGGTGCATCAGCCATTTTTTGCAGCACATCAAAATAATGCTCGCAGGCTTTGCACTGATACTCATAAATAGGCATAAAACGTTGCCACCCTCTCAAATAACCTCAATTCAATCGCCAGGCCTGAAGACACCGCCTAAACCAATCGGGTGCGCGGCTCTTGCCAACCCGTTTACTACCCACAAGCCCTTTTGGCCTATGAACAACCGGGAAATCTCAATGCACTGCGCATAATGGCGGCGATTATAAACTAATTTAACTGCCTGCTTCATACTGGGCATGCAATAAAAGCACACAATTAAGCAGCCCGACAAAGGAATTACGCATTAGCGGCTACTAGCTATCTAGTCAAATTGACCCACACTTTCAAGCCTCACCCACTCTACCCAAGCCAGTTCAGATCACCGCTACCTAAAGAACCAAGTGCTTTATAAATCTAACGGCAGCAAAGATAAACTAACAGCAATCGTTAAATTAGCTTATTTATTTTCATCAAACAGACAAAAAATCATTTAATTCGCATAAAAGCCGTAAAAATAAGTGTTTTTTTGATTGCTTGCGCCCAATCTTTTCGCTATATATACATCTGCTGAATGCGCTGACCGATGAGCAACGCCGCACTGAAGGTAAAATGGCTCTGTAATACTAGAGTTCTTTACTAAGGGGCGCTGAAAAAAACCAATTGGCATTGCACAAGCAGGAATCGATTTAAAAACTACTGTTTTCTAACCTCACGAGGAATTATCACCATGGCTGCTAAAAAATCTGCAAAAAAAGCACCCGCTAAAAAGAAAGCTGCAAAAAAAGCACCAGCTAAAAAAGCACCAGCAACTAAAAAATTAACCGCTGTAAAAGCACGCTTTAGCAAAACTCAAATTCTCACTGAGCTTGCAGAGAGCAATGACCTAACTCGGAAGCAAGTTAGCAGCATTATCGATGATCTTTCAGATATTATCGAAAGACACGTTAAAAAAGGCGCTTGTGGTGAATTCGTTCTGCCTGGCTTACTTAAAGTCAACACAGTGAAAAAGCCTGCTAAAAAAGCACGTAAAGGCATTAACCCATTCACTGGCGAAGAAACTGTNTTTAAAGCGAAGCCTGCGAGNATTGCAGTTAAAGTACGTCCGCTGAAAAAGCTCAAAGAAATGGCTGGCTAAGTTATACCGCACGCTTTTAAAGCACAAAGAGCCGGGGCCGAAGTTATTCAGCCTCGGCTTTTATTTATCTGAAGTACCCCTTATTTAGAACCATTGCCGGATGTACCGAATATGCGTACCAGTAAGATGCTGCTCTCCACGCTCAAAGAAGTCCCTGCCGACGCTGAAGTTGTCAGCCATCAACTCATGCTGCGCGCTGGGATGATTAGAAAGCTAGCCTCTGGCCTGTATACATGGCTACCCATGGGGCTGAGAGTACTGCGTAAAATTGAGGCTATCGTACGTGAAGAAATGAATCGTAGCGGAGCACAAGAAGTTCTAATGCCCGTGGTTCAGCCCGCCGAACTATGGGAAGAATCGGGGCGCTGGAACCAATACGGCGCCGAGTTGCTTCGTATCAATGATCGGCACCAGCGAGCATTTTGTTTAGGCCCCACCCATGAAGAAGTCGTCACTGATCTCGTGCGTAATGAAGTTCAAAGTTATAAGCAACTTCCATTGAACCTCTATCAAATACAAACCAAATTTCGCGATGAAATAAGACCTCGATTCGGCGTGATGCGGGCGCGCGAATTCACTATGAAAGATGCTTATTCATTTCATGCCAGTCAAGCTTGCCTGGAACAAAGCTATACCTCAATGTACGACGCCTACAGCACTATCTTTTCTAGGATTGGCTTAAACTTTCGCGCAGTACTCGCCGATACTGGCTCTATTGGTGGCAGCGCCAGCCATGAGTTTCATGTGCTAGCGGACTCAGGCGAAGATGATATTGCGTTTAGTGACAGCAGCAATTACGCAGCAAACGTCGAGCTGGCTGAGGCGCTGGCTCCTCCGGTTCAAGCTGCCGACAAGCCCGAGACGCTGAAAACACTGAATAAAGTGGCTACTCCGAATGCAAAAACTATTACAGAAATTGCCGCTCAACTTAAAATAGAACCATCAGATACGCTAAAAACACTCATTGTCAAAGCCGATCCTGCGACCTGTGAGTCGCCATTTGTTGGTCTGGTTGTGCGCGGAGACCACCAACTCAATGCGGTTAAAGCAGAAAAACTCGACTGGGTATTAGCGCCTTTGGAGATGGCCGGCGAGCAAGATATAGAACAACAGCTGCATTGCACGGCAGGTTCTATTGGCCCGGTGGAATTAGGCATGCCCATTATTGCCGACCGAACGGCAGCGGTTCAAACTAACTTTGTTTGCGGTGCCAACAAAGAGGGCTGGCACTTAACGGGCGTTAATTGGCAGCGCGACACAAGCCCCGATCAAATTGCTGATATTCGCTCGGTAATAGCAGGCGATGCCAGCCCCGATGGACAAGGCACGCTGGCGATTAAACGCGGCATTGAAGTGGGCCATATTTTTCAGCTAGGCGATAAGTACAGCGAGGCCATGCAGGCAACCGTATTGAATGAGCAAGGCAAAACGCAAACCCTCTTAATGGGCTGCTATGGCATTGGCGTATCGCGCGTAATGGCCGCCACCATTGAGCAAAATCATGACGATAGAGGAATTATCTGGCCCGCCTCTATCGCTCCGTTTGCCTTGGTGCTGATCCCGGTCAACATGCAAAAGTCAGAGCTCGTAAAACAGGTTACCGAACAACTGTACGACGACCTCCTAAAAGCCGGAATCGATGTCTTACTCGACGACCGCAAAGACAGACCCGGCGTAAAATTTGCCGATATGGAATTAATTGGTATTCCGCATCGGATTGTCGTGGGTGAAAAAAGCTTACAGCGAGGCATCTTAGAATACCGTGCTCGCAACCAACCCGAGGCGGCCGAAATACCACTTGATAATGCGCTAAAAGACATCCTTCAACTTGTTGCGCAATAAGGCAGGTCCAAGTACAACTCGCCAAAGAGCTATGCCCTACTTGCAAATTGGCCACTGCGCGCCGCTCAAACTGGGCTAAAATTGTAATGCCAAAGAGCCAGTATTTGCTGGCTCGCAACCATGTAGCTAACATATCTGCCATGTATCATTTCTTCGTTGCTCTTGCCACATATTTAGCGCTGAGCATGAGCTGCTCAGCTCATGCCAACAATCCCCCCATCAACGACAATCAACCAACCAGTCAAGCAAGCAACCGCAGCGCACAAATCAACGATATCGAGCTCAAACAATTCTTACAGCACAGCTTGCGCGAGCAACAAATTACTTTAGATAAATACGATGCAGAAGTTTGGCTGGAAAGCATGCTAAGCCGCATGCAACGATACAAGATTGAACGCGATGAAGCGATGAGCATTCTGAGAGCTGTTTATCAAGAAGCTAAACTCAGTGACATCGAACCCGACCTAGTGCTAGCTGTTATTGCTATTGAAAGTTCCTTCGACCGCTTTGCCATCTCGCCGGTAGGCGCACAAGGGCTGATGCAAGTGATGCCTTTCTGGAAAAAAGAAATTGGCCGCAACAGTGACAACCTCACGGATATAGCGGTAAACATTCGTTATGGCTGCAAAATTTTGCAATTTTACCTGCAAAAATCCAAGGGCGATTTAAGTGAGGCATTAGCGCGCTACAACGGCAGCCTTGGCCGTACGATTTACTCAGAAAAAGTATTAGTAGCCTGGCAGCGTCGCTGGCAAAGTGGTCGCCTTTCAATTCACTAAAACTGCAGCATAAGCTAGAACAAACACTGACGCGGTATACTACCGAATATTAATTTACCAATCGATGGCTTACTCAATGCCTAGGCACATCCACCATGCTTTTTTTTGATAATAGTTTTGCACGCCTAGACAGTAATTTTTATACGCACAATGTGACCACGTCACTGCACAGCCCTAGCTGGATTATAAAAAATCATGCCCTTGCCTCCGATCTAGCAATCAGCCTAAACGATGACCCTGAAAAAAAATTACTGCACGCATTTAGTGGCGGGCAACCACTGCCCGGCAGCCAACCACTAGCAATGGTTTATGCGGGGCATCAATTTGGTCAATATGTCTCTCAGCTCGGCGACGGACGCGGCGTACTACTGGGCGAGTTAAAAACTTCAGCAAGCCAATGGGATCTGCATCTTAAAGGTGCCGGACTCACTCCATACTCAAGAGGCGGTGACGGCCGCGCAGTGCTGCGCTCAAGCCTGCGCGAATACATTGCCAGTGAGGCGCTCGCTGCGCTTGACGTACCCGGCACTCGGGCACTGTGCGTCACTAGTGGCACTGATACCGTTTGGCGTGAAACACTCGAACCTGCAGCCATGCTTGTGCGCGTAGCGAAAAGTCACGTACGCTTTGGTAGCTTCGAATTTTTTCATTACTCGGGCCAACATGAGCGAGTAAAAGAATTAGCCGATTACTGCATCGAAAAGTATTATCCTGAAATAACCGTTGAAAAACCCTGCCAACGTTATATCAGTTTTTTTAAATCTGTTATCGAGCGCACTGCAATCTTAATCGCTAAGTGGCAAGCCGTTGGTTTTGCCCATGGCGTGATGAATACCGACAATATGTCTATTGTGGGCGATACCTTTGATTTTGGCCCTTATGGTTTCATGGATCGGTACGACGAAGCCTACGTGTGTAATCATTCTGATCACCAAGGGCGCTATGCATTTAATGCCCAGCCTGGCATTGGCTTATGGAATCTCAATGCGTTGGGCCACGCGCTATCATCACTGATTGAAACAGCCGACCTGCAGGCGGCACTCGCCGAATATGAACCGAAGTTAATTAATCGTTACAGCGCGCTCATGCTGAGCAAGTTAGGGCTTGTAGAGCAGCAGCCTGATGACGCGCTGCTCATCAATAGCTTATTAAGCTTAATGCAAGCTAATGATGCCGACTATACGCTCACTTTCAGAGGGTTAGCCCATATAGACACCACTATAGACACCAATATTGAAAGAAGCGCCTTGATAGAACACTTTACCGATCAAGCCGGCCTGCAAGCATGGCTTGGCACCTACCGCACCCGCCTGCAAAATAACAACCTCAGTAAAGCGCAAAGGCAGCAGCACATGAATGGCGTGAACCCACTCTACATTGCACGTAACCATCTGGCCCAAGAAGCAATTGAATGCGCAGAAAATGGCGATTACACAGAGTTGCACAACCTCATGCAATTATTGGCCGCGCCCTATACCGAGCAGCCCAATCAAGAAAAATACGCTGCTGCAGCCCCTGCATGGAGTCATGCGCTACAAATTAGCTGCTCTTCCTAGAATTTCTCCGCCCGCCAACATTGCCCCACACTCCAAAATTTTTTTAGGCAAAGGAATAAGCTGGACAGAACAACCGCAGCCTTAACGGCAACTTTTTTTACAGCGCGCTTGTGATTTGCTGAAAGTCAATTTAAGTAAAAAAATCAATGCTCTCGCGTTGATCTAAAGCGAATATCGGGCCAGCGCTCTTGAGTTAGACTCAAATTAACTCGAGTAGGCGCCAAGTAGCTTAGGTGCCCGCCACCATCTAAGGCTAAATTATCGGCTTGTTTTTTGCGAAAATCGGCCAGCATTTTCTCATCTTCACAATCGACCCAGTGCGCCGTATAAACATTAATAGGCTCGTATATTGCCTCCACCTTATACTCATCCTTCAGTCGATAAGAAACCACTTCAAACTGCAAGTTACCCACTGCACCTACAATTAAATCGTTATTGTTGAGCGGCATAAATACCTGAGTAGAGCCCTCTTCAGCTAGCTGCTTTAAACCTTTCTGAAGCTGTTTTGTTTTTAGCGGATCTCTTAAACGTATGCGCTTNAANAGCTCGGGGGCAAAATGCGGTATACCGGTAAATTTTAAATTTTCACCTTCAGTGAACGCATCGCCAATTTGGATTGTGCCGTGATTATGCAAGCCGATAATATCACCCGATGTAGCTGTATCTACAGCAGATCGATCGCCTGCTTTGAAATTCACGGCATCAGCAATTTTAATGTTTTTATCAAGCCGCACGTGCCGCATACGCATACCCTTGCTGTAAGTCCCCGAGCAAATTCGCATAAAAGCAATTCTGTCGCGATGTTTAGGGTCCATATTGGCCTGAATTTTAAAAACAAAACCAGAAAACTTTTCTTCCAATGGATCAACATCACGCGTTTCCGTCGGCCTTGGAATCGGCGGAGGTGCCCACTCGACAAAGCCATCTAACATTTCACGCACACCGAAGTTAGCAAGAGCAGTACCAAAAAAAACAGGCGTCAGCTGACCGGCAAGATACTGCTCAAGATCAAACTGATGACTCGCACCGCGCACCAACTCGATTTCTTCAACATAATCGCTATAGTAAACATCTAATAATTCTTTAGCGGCATCGCTCTCCAAACCCTGTATGGTTTGATCGTCATGCATTTTAAAGTTATGGCCCGATTCAAAAACATGGATCGTGTCCGTGTAGAGGTTATAAACGCCTTTAAATTCTTTGCCCATCCCTATTGGCCAATTAATAGGCGCGGCCTTTATTTTTAATACGTCTTCAATTTCATCAAGCAAATCGACCGACTCACGAATATCTCGGTCAAGCTTATTAACAAAGCTAACAATAGGCGTATCACGCAGACGACAAACATCCATTAACTTTATCGTTCTGGCCTCAACGCCTTTAGCACCGTCCACCACCATAAGAGCAGAGTCGACCGCTGTTAGTGTTCGGTACGTATCTTCCGAGAAATCTTCGTGGCCAGGCGTATCAAGTAAATTAACCACTCTACCTTTATAAGGGAATTGCATGACCGAAGAGGTTACCGAAATCCCACGCTCTTGCTCCATGCTCATCCAATCTGAGGTGGCATGACGATCAGCCTTCTTGCCCTTGACTGAACCTGCCACCTGAATAAGCTGACCCAGCAGCAACAGTTTTTCTGTGATCGTGGTTTTACCCGCATCGGGGTGGGAGATGATCGCGAATGTGCGTCGCTGTTGAATTTCGCTAGATAAGTTGCTTTGAGACACCGTATTCAAACCTTGTATAGTACGTATTAAGCTAGGCTCTCAGGGAGAGTGATTGACGCCCTATCTGCGCTTTGCGACAGGCGCGACAGTGTACCCAAATAGCCCCTAGCTATCAAAATAAAGCGGACAAGCATTGCTGATCAATCAACTTCCTTTGTGCTCAGCGTGCTCATTGACGCCCTAGCGCCACATTCCACCCTGCGTGCACACTTAAACACATGACCAATCAACGCAGAAAGCCCAGAACCTTGATCTTCGGATCCGAGCTCGCTAAAAATAGAAGTCATCTAACGAGAGTATTTCAAGGCTATAAAAATCGTTTTTCTAAGAGCCATCTTTCGATAGATCAACAGCCCTAATCATTGCAAAATAGTGGGTGATTTTTTTATTCTAAATAAACCAGTAATCATTAACTCTACCAGCATCTTTAATCGTCGCCATTTCGTTATGCAAACTTAAGCTGCATCGGCACATTAGCATAGCCGACTATTTTAGGATTTTTTCAATTGACGCTTTCTCTCCATGCCAATATTCTGGCGCAATAAATTTACGCAGCTTTTTTTCGCTATAGCTGAGCTCAAGCTCTCCTATTAACTGCTTCAGTGCGCTGAATTCTCCGGCAATAATATTAGGTGTGGAGATAGAAAAGCAGTTTGCTCCACTGGCTTGCAAGGCATTAATACGCGTCAAGTAACTCTTGGCAAAATCTTCCCAATAGGCTCTTTCAGTACTATGTTGATTCATAAATGGTGTGCGCAAGCAAGAGTCAATGAAGCTGCCGCTGTCACGTTGAACATAAACCCAGCGAGCATTTGGAAAAGCTTTTGAAAACATAGGCCAAAGCAGTGTTAGCTTTGCGTCTTTATAAAGCCACGGCCGATCGCCACGGTAACCATCTTGTTGAATCATTTTAAAGACTTGATTACGTAACGAGCCATCAGGGAATTCTGCTGTTTCAAGCGGCAGACTGCGCACCCCTAGCGGATCACAGTCTAAAGATACCAACGTCTTCTTGATGAGCTGCTCTCGAATATGGGCATGCTCAAAAAATCCTTTCGGATTTTGTGGTGTGGCGGGAATTGTAGTGCCGGTCCACGCACCCGATTTCTTTAAAGCCCCGGCAATCATTGATGTGCCAGAGCGCGGTAAGCCGAGAATAAAAATAGGGCTATCTGAGAGCTTTATTGTCATTGGATTTCAAAACGTCTTAGTGATTTCGTATGACTAGATTATAGAATTAAAGACACCGGTTACAACTGATAATCAGTTTAGTTTCTCACTACACCCGGAAGACTCTAAATTTATCTTAGCGGCATCCCATGAGATATTTCTCTAACACCATAAAAACGCTAGGCTAGCCACTTCGCTGACGACGCCAGACGCTATCATCGACCGCAAAATGATATAGTGGTTTACTTGAAATCATGTACGATACGCGCGCAAAATTTCGTCTGCGATTAAGCGGGCTCTCAACATAGGTTAGAAAAACGAATTTTAGTGAGGTAAATGGCGATTAAGCTTCAACTAATAATATTCTTATTAGCCTGCTCGATGGCAAGCTGCAGTTCACTTGAGCCTGTAGCGCCTTCAGATAGTGACCCTAAAGTAGAAGCGCCCCTGAGCATTGATTTTTTTCGCGTATCGCGCAGCGATTATGCAGACAAACTTGAGGGTTTTTGGCTAGGGCAAAGTATTGCTAACTGGACGGGCTTAGTCACTGAGATGGACAAAATTGGTGGCGAAGGTGAGCATGGCCAATTTTATACTCGCGATGATTGGGGAAGCCCCGATCAGCCAAGCATTTGGGGACAAGGGGTACCTAGCAATCTATCCACAACTATTAATTGGGTGTTAGAGGATTCGTCAGGGATATGGGGCTCTGATGATGACACTGATATTGAGTACATGTATCAGCATCTAATGGAGGTCAATCAAGTCAGTATTTTATCAGCTGAGCAAATTCGAGACGGCTGGCTCACTCACATTTATTCTGAAGAAAACACACCCTTGGTTAGCGATGATGGCAGCAAAGAGAATTTCCTTTGGGTCTCCAACCAACGAGCGCATAACTTAATGCAACAAGGCATGCTACCACCCGAGACCGGAGATCCCGAGCACAACTCTCATTTTGATATGATTGATGCGCAGTTAACCACGGAGATTTTTGGTTTGCTAGCCCCAGCAAGGCCCGATATTGCACTAAAGATAGCAACGCTTCCTATTCAAACCACCGCGCGAGAAAACGCTCAATGGGCGTCTGAGTTCTATATCGTCATGCATTCATTAGCGTCATACGTAGATCCGTCCCTCAGCCGCAAACAGCAAGTTATGTGGTTAGCGCACCAAGCACGCGCGCGCTTGCCGCGAAGTTCTTACTCTGCACATATGTATGACTTTGTGATGTCGCAATACAAAATGGGTAAACCATGGGAAAAAGTGCGCGATGCTCTGTATCAACGGTATCAGGTGGAGCAGCAGGATGGCTACAACATCACTGCTAGAAACCTTTACTGTAATGGCTGTTTTGCCTCTGGCATTAACTTTGCCGCCAGCCTTATTAGCCTGTTTTATGGCGAGGGAGATTACAAAAACACGATACAACTGGCGGTACTAATGGGCTGGGATTCTGACAATCCTGCTGCCACATGGGGTGGCTTACTAGGTTTTATGTACGGCAAGCAAGAGATTGAAAAGCTATTTTCCAAAAAATTATCCAACCGATTCAACATTCATCGCACGCGGGGCAATTTTGATAATAATGGCATTGATAATTTCACTGATATGGCACAACAAGGGATCACGATTATAGACCGAGTGGTAACGCAGCAGATGGGTGGCCAAGTCGATGTTAATGCGGGTTTTTGGCTTATACCCAAAGCGGATATGAAAATAAAAGAAGCTCAATACAGTCAGTAGCGCATCAATATACACATGACATAGGTAACGCCAGTCGCTAAACTTGTCACTAGCGCTCAATTATGTGCGGCACAATTTCATTTAAGACATGAAACTATCGACATAGTAGATAAGGCCAGCCCAACACAAAAAACGCAGACTTTACCCACATTGAAATGGGAGCTGTTAATGTTCTCTTGATTCATTTTTTTCTCAACAACGGCAAACCACTTAAAACAACCCAAGCTCACGCTTCTAGCAACATCAATACAATGAATTATCCTCTATGAAAATCATCTTCCGCTCAATATTATCGGCCTATCTCGTTGTCGCCACCACAGCCTGCGTATCTTCAATAAGCAACGAACCTAGCGTCACAAATATCACGGTTAGGCCGATGACTGAATGCGCAGACCCAAGGCCTCAAATATGCACCCGTGAATATCGGCCCGTATGCGCAATTACGAAAAAATCTCATCAGTGTGTTAAGGCGCCTTGTGAAGGCGCGCAGAAAATCACTTACGCCACTGGGTGCACGGCATGCGCTGACCCAATAGTTCATAGTTATAGCCTTGGGCCATGCAACCCTTAACGCCTTAAGCATTCGGGCACGCATAGACTCAAAAAAATCTGATAGTGCTAAGTGGCTCATCAGTTTTGAACCACAACAATAGCGCTGCTTACATTAGATAAAATGATTTTGTTAGCGCGTTTGGCGTGTTAAACGCCAAAGAGCCGTCGAATAGACTGGCTGCCTTTTTTGGCAACCGATATGCCACTTACCGAGATTGAAGCGAACGACTTATACACCTATGTGCAAGTCTTTTTCCGTAAGGCCGTCAACGCCCTTTTCAGCTCATACTATAAATGGATTGGGATTGTTAAATCAGAACGAACAGAGTGGGTTGATCATGCGTTTGAATGTTTTTATCTTTGTATTATTGCTAGGAATCTACGCAACACTATGTATTATTAAAAATGGCGAGCGGCTAGACGTTATAATAGGCGAAGTTCAACAATGCGACACCCTCATGGGAGGCACATTAGAAGCAATGTCACATGCCACGATCAAAACCAAAAACGGCAGTTATATTATTGCAACATTAAGAAACTGTGCCGCAGGCCTAACAACTGAAATCTACATAAACCGTGGCGCCCTCTACTTCAACACAGTGTATGCCACAGAATAGATCGAACGTTACCGGCAAGTTAGATAGTGCCGAACGTGTTGACATGATCGTTCAACTTTTTAAAAAACACTCAATGCTGTTAATTTCCAGGCAGCGCCGCACTTTTTATATTTATATTAGAGATCAACATGACACAAGCCCAAGATGAATTGACTGCTGAAGATTATTCAGAATTTTATGAAATATCTCAAAGATCTACACGGGAGGCACTAAAGGATTATAATTTAAATGACATAGATCGAGACAATCTTATCTTGGAAACAAAAAAGAACAAGAAATCTATTATTTACAAACTTTTTTATTCGTATGGAGTCAGTAAGACATTAATTTCTACTACCCGAGTCAGTACCGTGACGAGAGCGGCATCGGTTAAAGTCACAAATTTAGAAAAAAATAATTAATTAAACGCGCCTGTTTAATCTTGCCTTAAACGCCATGCCACAATGCTGCACATAACACTACATTTCTTAATTCCAGTCATTGTGGCCGGGCTTTTTTTTGGCGCCCGCTGGAAATACGCCTACCTCATTATGGTGGCAACGATGCTCGTAGATCTTGACCATCTAGTAGCAAACCCAATTTATGACGCAACCCGTTGCAGCATTGGCTTTCACACGCTCCATCAGAGCTGGCTGGTCATTTTTTATTTTGCGCTTTGCTTTGCGCCAAAAACCAGACTTGTAGGTCTTGGCCTAACGATTCATATGTGCCTAGATGCACTTGACTGCCAAGCCACAAATGGCGTGTGGGTCAGTCTATGGAGTGAAAGTCCATTCAGCAGCATTGCCAAACTCTGCTGTGCAAACGCTGCAGCGATTACCCGGCCTTACTAATAAGAACAATCGCTTTAAAAAAAAGCAGCTATTCGCACACAAGCCACGCCGAATTTAACGCTAAAAATTATCAGTGATCGCACCAGTCGACGCCGAACTTACGGCGCTCGCATATTTAGCCAGCACTCCACGAGTGTGCCTGGGCTTGGGCTTTTTCCATTGCTTTTTACGCGTAGCCAACTCTTTTGCGCTTAGATCAATATGTAAAGTGCGACTATTGGCATCTATGGTAATACGGTCACCCGTTTTAACTAAGCCAATCGGCCCGCCCACAGCGGCTTCCGGCGTAATATGCCCAACCACAAAGCCATGCGTACCGCCACTAAATCGGCCGTCAGTAATCAACGCCACTTCATCACCTAGTCCCTGCCCCATAATGGCCCCCGTATGCGAAAGCATCTCCTGCATCCCTGGACCACCCACCGGGCCTTCATTGCGAATAACAACCACATCGCCCTTTTTTATTTTCTTGTCGAGTATCGCTTTGAGTGCTGCATCCGATGAATTATAGACACGAGCACGGCCTTCAAAGCGCAGCCCCTCATGACCAGAAATCTTAGCCACACCGCCCTCAGGAGCCAAATTACCACGCAGTATTACCAGGTGACTTTCCGACTTGATGGGATTATCAAGCGGCCGAATAATATCTTGGCTTTTAGCATAAGGCTTCACCTTGGCTAAATTCTGCTTTAATGTTTTACCCGTTACTGTCAAGCAATCACCATGAAGCAAGCCCGCATCCAGTAGCATTTTCATCAGTGGTTGGATACCACCGGCATCGATCAAATCGGCCATACTGTAACGGCCACTGGGCTTCAAATCGGCCAACATAGGCACTCGTTTGCCCACACGAGTAAAATCATCTAGCGTAAGCTTCACGCCTATCGAGTGAGCCATAGCCAAAAGGTGTAATACTAAATTGGTTGACCCACCTAGAGCGATAGCCACGGTCATTGCATTTTCAAACGCTTTTTTAGTCATGATCTGTTTGGGGGTAATGCCTTTTTTCACCAGCTGCATTAACGCCTCGCCCGCTTGACGACAATCTTTCTTTTTACCCGCCGAAATAGCGGCTTGCGCCGAGCTATCGGGTAGGCTCATACCCATAGCCTCAATAGCTGAGGCCATAGTATTAGCGGTATACATGCCGCCACAAGAACCAGGTCCAGGAATCGCTTTAGTCTCGATAGCCGTCAATTCTTTCAGCGGTATAGTATTGTTAGCGCGCGCACCGATCGCCTCGAACACCGATACGACATCTAACTGCTTACCATTGTGCTCCCCAGAAAGAATCGTGCCGCCATAAACAAATATTGCCGGCCGATTTAATCGTGCCATAGCAATTAAACAGCCGGGCATGTTTTTATCACAGCCACCAATGGCCACTAGCCCGTCATAGCCCTGGCAACCCATGACTGTTTCAATCGAATCGGCAATCACTTCGCGCGACACCAACGAGTATTTCATATTTTCGGTGCCCATCGAGATACCGTCGGAAATAGTAATCGTATTAAAAATAACGCCTTTACCGTTGGCCTTATCGACACCTTTACAAGCCTCGTCAGCCAATTTATTGATATGCATATTGCAGGGAGTAACCATACTCCAAGTTGACGCAATTCCAATTTGAGGCTTTTTAAAATCAGCCTCCTTGAAGCCAACTGGACGCAACATCGCACGACTAGCGGCGCGGTCTTCACCATCAACGATAACGGAAGAATATTGACGTGGATTGTGTGACGATTTTTTTGAAGGCATGGTAAGTAAACACATAGGTAAAAGGAAAAAGAAAACACCCGAGACGCCAGTATAACGATAACGCCAGCAGGTACAACACATAGGGATCTAGCTAAGCTTGCGCCAACACTAACGACACATTGCGCAAGCCATATGCAGAATGTAAGAATATCAAGAACGCTGTTAATTAACCATGCTCTGGTAAGTTTCCGCTATAACTCAAAGGCGCAAAAAAGATCCGCACACAATCGCAGCGCACAAAAAAGGCCGCTAAGCGGCCTTTTNACGCGTNTGGAATAAATCGGAATTAAACTTTTTTACACTGCGCAAGATTGGCGCCATTAGCGATAAGTTTATTACGTCGCTCACCCTCAGCACTCACATACTTTNTCCAGTTGACCGCATTCTTTTTTACACGATCGAACTTGGCGGCCTTACTGAATGATTTTACGGCAGCGTCNTAGCAATGTAGCGAAGCCTCAGCACTNCCACGGTTCATCCACGTAAGATCTTCACGCTTCAAGCCACCTTTGCTGAGTGCGTTAATAGCAGCAACCANCGCCTTCTCATTTTCATTGAGGTTGAGGTAGACGCCTGCTAGGCGCGACCAGGCATTTCCATGCGAAGCCAGTTTTGCCGCTTGCTCGAGCACAGGCGACGCCTTTTTAAACTCCTGCGCACGCTGGTAAGCGGAACCTAATATTTCAAGGTTTTTCTCGGTTTTTTCAACTTGGCCTTCTTTCATCGCCCGCTCAAGTATCGCTGCGGCACGATAAGGCACATCGATCGCCATAAATTGGTAAGCCAAGGCGACAAATTGCTTTTCTTTGTCTAAGCCGTTTTGCTGATAGGTTAAATCGAGAGCCAGTAATTCACGCTTATTATCTTCTAACGAACCGAACATGGCAGCCAGCTGCTTCCAATATTTTATTTTTGGGTATTCAGCCAACAGCACACGGTTCACGCCAACCGCATCGGCATAGCGCTCTTTTTCGTAATAGAGGACCCACTGAAAATTCAGCCACGATTCTTTAGGTATTTGAGCGGCTGCGGTGGACTCCTGCATCACTTCTTCAACAAGGTTCAATGCGTCAGTTTTCCGGTCAAGATTGTAATAAATTCGAGCCAGTAAAACCTTTCCGCCTCTGTCTACCACTACAGCTTCAGCCATCCACTTTTCAAGTTGCAAAGCAGCCGATTGATAATCTTCGGTAACAAACATTAATTGTGCAACGGTATACCGGGTGTCAACTCGCTTTTGCGCGTCAGCGTCAGGTTCATTAATAAACGCCAAGTAGGCTTTAATCGCCGAGCCATATTGCTCCTGCGCATAATAAACGTAGCCCAAAAAGCGATTAACCTCGGAATGTTCGAAGCCTTCTTTACAACCCCGATTTAAAGCAGCCTTTAATTCCTTTTCAGCTTCGGGCCACTGCTCTTCGGCTGTAAACTCCTGAACTTTTTCTAATTTTTTAGCGCATTGCATGCCAACGGCTTTACGCTTTCGCGTAATGCCATTTTTATATTTTAATTTGGCCTCTTTTTCAGCTTTGGTAAGTTTTTTTGGCTTTTCTTGCGCATCAACGGCTGACACCCATAATGGGCTAGTGCTCACGCCCACTAGCAGCATACATAAACACAATGTAAGCTGCGGAAAAAATCGGATTCTTAGGTTTCTCAACATATGCAATTTAACTCGAATCAAGCCCTAAGCTAGCGCCGTTTGTCGCCAGCAATCTGGAAAGTAAACTTATACAAAACGCCTGGCACTTCTTCAGCTATGCCATTCACAACACGCGGGTTGTACTTGAGTTTTTGCGCCGCTTTAGCTGCGCTGCGACCAAAACCATAATTTTCTGGCCATTCTTCTAATAATTTTACGTCTTTCGAACCACCCGCAGTGGTCACCGTAACCTCGACGACCGCATAACCTGTTTTACCCGCATTGAGCGCACGTGGTGGGTAGCGAGGCTCTGGGACATAGACTGGAATCAAATCTGTATCGCGCGTAAAACCACCTTCGCCACCAATTTCAGGCTTAAACTGACCGGCTCCAGCAGAAAGATTGAGCGCGGTATCTGGAGAATCAAGCTCCATTTCCTGGCTTTCAACTTCCGGTGGTGGCGTTTCAACATCTTCAGGCTTATCGGGTAATTCATCTTCAAGATTTTCCTGAATATCGGTGTCAGGCATCGTGAAATCGGCAATCTTTATAGCCTTACTCGTATCCAGCTCGGTATCACCCATATCGATAAGCGCACTCATCAAAACAAACAAGGCGAAGGCTACAATAAGCCCCAGCCCCATGCTCATACTCGTTCGTGCTACTTGCATCTGTCTAGGCCTCTATTACTTAGGGTCGGTGGCGATTGAAATATTTGCCACGCCCGCCTTCTTGGCTGCGTCCCACACCAATGCATAAGCACCCGCATTGGAATCACCATCAGCCTGAATAACCAATGCGCCTAACGGGTTGTCCGCCGCAATTCGCTCAATAACCGATTTAACCGATGCTTCGTCTACTTTTTTACGGTCAATCCAAATTTCATTTTTTTCGTTAATTGCGACCAATACACTTTGGTTTTTAATCGCTTCACGCTCAGCAGTTGAAGGACGCGACACTTCCACGCCGGGCTCTTTAATAAACACTGCAGTGACGATAAAAAAGATCAGCATAATAAATACCACGTCCAACATTGGCGTAAGATCTATCTCGCTACCTTCCTCATTTGCTTTAGCTGCTGCGCCTCTGCCTGCCATAGTTAACGCTACTCTCTAATGTCCATCGGGCAACTGCTCACCCTGTGATTGCGCGCCAATAAATAGTACAGCGCAAATTAATGTTTATTCTCAATCAGCTAACGGACTCAATTAAGCCGCATCATCGCCATAGTCATAAGTTAGTCGATCTTCTAGCAAAGCACTTTCTCGCTCAACAATGCGCATGAGCAATGCTTGGGCAAAAACACCAGAAAGAGCCGCCACCATACCCGCCATGGTTGGGATAGTAGCTTTAGAAACACCACCCGCCATAAGCTTAGGATCGCCACCACCGGTTACGGCCATAATGTGAAAGACTACAATCATCCCTGTCACCGTGCCAAGCAGGCCCAGCATAGGCGCCAGAGCCACCAATGTTTTTATCAAACCCATATTGTGGCGGATTTTAAGTGACGTTTCGGAAATGAGCGCTTCACGAATACTACGAGCGTTCCACGAATGCCGCTCCGAGCGCATTTGCCACTCTTGTACCACCGCTTTGACATCATCTTTCAAGCCAAAGTTAAAATAAAATGCTCGCTCAAAAATCAATGCCCACATCAAAAACAATAATCCACCAATAAGAAAAAGCACCGGGCCGCCTTTTTCGACGAACTCCGCCACTACTCCAAACAAGTCGGTAAAATACTGCATGTAGCTAAATCCCGTATTCTCTCGCGAATCTATTTAAATTATGGTTACAAGCCAAAGTAACATTGATCTTGCTCTCTCCAACGAGAGAGCAAGATGCATAGTCGCTCTATTTCTTACCTTCGGCATTTCGCGCAATGATTCCCGCGGCCTGCTCTTCAAGCACGTGAATGATGCCTTTAGCACGACCATTAACGATGGTGTGTGCTAACAATGTGGGTATTGCAACAATAAGACCAAGCACGGTAGTAACCAATGCGCTGGAGATACCGCCAGCCATCGTTTTCGGATCGCCCGCACCAAAGATAGTAATAGATTGGAAGGTGATAATCATACCGGTAACCGTACCTAACAGACCCAACAAAGGCGCAACCGCGGCAATGATTTTAATCAGCGTTAACGAACTTTCAAGCTTAGGTATTTCTTTTAATACCGCTTCGTTTAATTTTAATTCAAGCGTTTCGGTATCCATGTTGGGATTTTCTTCGTGCACTGCAAGCACTCGACCCAGAGGATTGTCCGAATTAACCGTTGTGCTCTTNAGCTGGCTGCTCACTTTCATACCCACAAGCTGAAGCACTACAAAACGGATCAGTGCGATCAAGATACCTACCACACCTACTGCGGTAATCACATAACCGACCTGGCGACCTTGGTGCCAGCGCTCCACCAGTGTAGGTGTATTGATGAAGGCCGACAGCAAACTACCGCCGGTAGGGCCCGTTGGATCAACACCAAAGCGCGTACTACCGCTATCTAATGCCGCCAAATCACCGGCCCAACTTGTGTAATTACTCGCCGGCTGCCTAGCCAAAATAGATAGCGAGCCGTCTGAATAACGCAGATACTGACCATCCTGAGTAATAATATTGTAAGTGCCGATGCGCACGACATCAGCCTGCTGCTCTTCACCGCCAGCGGTCGATACCTTAGTGTTTAAGGCCACAATTTTACCCGATGCAATCATCTCCCTTTGCAACTCAAACCAAACTTGCTCGATTTCACTGATGGTAGGCAGTGCATCGCCTTTGAGTTTTTCGATAAGGTCGGTAAGGAATTGCTCGCGATCAGGGTACTGGACGCTAGTAAGTGAGGTGGTGAAATTTTCACGCATATCACCGGCAGTTGAGTTGATGTGGCCAAACAATTCTGTCAGCTCACCTTTTGCTTGCTTGAGCGCTTCACGCTTTTGCGCGATTGTTTCTTTGTTTTCTTCAAAGGCTTTTTCAAGTCGAGCTGAACGCTGCTCTTCTTGCGTGCGCGTTTGCTTAGCTTTAGCTACAGCAGCGGCCTGCTCTTTTTTCTCAGCCATAAAACGGGCTATTCGCTGTCGCTCATCACGGCTTTCTTTGATTTTCCCTTTGCGAACCATACTCAATAATTCGTCAAGAGTTTTTGCCGACTCTTGCTGTGCATTAACTGGTGCAACAATACTCAACGAAAGAACTGCGGACAGTAGTAAAGAACCTATCATAGCGCCTGACTTAAAAGATAATATTTTCATTGTGCTGCCTCCGGCGCTGCAATCGGTAATTGGAGAATATCTTTTACGGCTTGATTGCGCGCAATACGAATACCCGTATTTATATTGGCACTCCAGTCAGACTTGTCGAGCGCCTCCCATGTTCTGTTAACATTATCCCAGCGGCCCACTTCTTCGCCGTCTAGCGTGCGATAGAGTAATGCGATGCGCCCGACGCGGAAAATATCTACCTGACGCTCATTACCGTCGCCATTGAAATCAATATTCGCTTCATAGGCCTCTAACTTGCGGCCATACTCATTCTCGATTTTGTAGGCCTCGAGTACTTGGCGGAAATTTTCTGCTACTGACTGATTAGACTTACCCATGTTGTCGCGTAAGCGCTCGGTGCGCACTTCGCGCTCTTCAAGATGGAACGGAACATCTAGAGCAACAAAATTCTCGAGACCGTCGAGCATTTTGACCAGCAACGGGGGTATTTGTCGCTGGATACTTTTAACGTTAATAATCGACTCATCAATTTGCGCAATTCGCTCTAATTGATTTTGAATGCGCGCCTCAAGCTGCGCGTTGTATACACGCAAACCTTCAATTTCTTTCGATACTTGTTTGAAATCTTGCAGCAAGTCGTTGGTTTGATCGGCAATGCCGTCAATTTTAACCTGTGATTTTTGACCAGCTTCGATTGCCGCTTGGCGCGCATCAAATACTTTGTCGAGTTTGTCGGCTGCATTGGCAGCTAAACAATTCACTAGGAGCGCGCCTACTAAGCCACCTTTTAATGCTGCAACCACTGACCGCGATAACGGCTTACACTTGTAAATAAGCATGAGAATCACATTTCCAAATTAGACTAAAACAATTGACTTTAGCGCAACCAAACATATGCCTTCTTGGCCGCACAACTCTTTTATTTGACCTTACGGTATCTTATCGGGCTCTTACCTTTGCCACCCAATTCACCAACCACTTTACAACTACCAAGCCAAGACCATAAAGGAATCTTGGGTCGTACAAAAAACAGATGCCGCGACAACTGGGGTCCCTCAAAGGCATTATCAATACTACCTTTATCTTGATATACCAACACAATATCTTGGGGGCGAACAATAAAGAATTTAGCCACAAAGCGCAACACTCCGAGCCGGTGTTTTCAACTGCGCCAGCCGCATAAGGCCCCATCCCATACGATACCGCTGCATGCCTACGCCTAACTTATACCGCCACCGGTGCTGCTATATGTGGATGGTGCTCATAATCAGACAACTCAAAATCATCATAAGTAAAAGCAAACAAATCTTTAACATCAGGATTAATGGTCATTTTGGGCAAGTGGAGAGGCGTTCGCTGTAATTGCAAATCAACCTGCTCTAGATGATTTTTATAAAGATGCGCATCGCCCAGTGTGTGCACAAAATCGCCAACTTCTAGATCCAGCACCTGCGCAACCATCATGGTAAGTAACGCATAGGAGCCAATATTAAACGGTACACCCAAAAAAATGTCTGCACTGCGCTGGTACAACTGACAGGACAGGCGCCCCTCAGAGACGTAAAACTGAAACAGCATATGGCAAGGTGGCAGCGCCATCTGATCGATACATGCAACATTCCATGCATTGATAATGTGGCGGCGAGAATCAGGGTTGTTCTTCAAACTCTCAAGCACGGCCTTGACTTGATCAATGCTCTTACCATCAGGCGTAGGCCACGAGCGCCATTGATAACCGTAAACGGGGCCAAGCTCACCACTGGGGTCTGCCCACTCATCCCAAATAGAAACGCCGTTATCACGCAAATAGCGGACATTAGTCTGACCCGATAAAAACCATAAAAGTTCATGAATAATCGAACGCAAGTGCAACTTTTTAGTTGTTAAAGCCGGAAACCCTTGCGCCAAATCAAAGCGCATCTGATAACCAAAAACACTATAAGTGCCTGTTCCCGTGCGATCTTCTTTAAAGACGCCTTTTTCGCGCACATGGCGCATAAGTTGGAGATACTGCTGCATTTTTACCCAGAGATTCTTTTCATGAATGGATTAATGTTTAATCAACGTTTTTTCAGCCAATAACGAGTTACAGGTGCAAGCCCAAATACCCGAAGTGAATAGGACAATGACTTAACGGCGGCGCTTTCGTTTTGCCTTACCCGACAAGCGAGGCTTAGCCGAACCCGCCCCTACCCCACCCTTAGCGCTTATACTTTGAGACCGATCCACGCCGCCGCTGTAAAAAGCGAATGCTATCATAACCGCACCCCCAAGCAGCATAGGCATGGATAAAAACTGCCCGCGAGTCAGTGAATCAAAAATCAATGCTGCATCAGGCTCACGAAAAAACTCAACTGTGTAGCGAGCAAGACCATAGCCGACCAAAAACACCCCGGTTACGCTCCATGCAGGCCGTTTCTGTCGCGAAAACCACCACACCACTGCAAACAGCAGCAAGCCCTCAAGAGCAAACTGGTAAAGCTGCGATGGATGACGCGCCAAGGCAAGAGGATCGCCAGGAAACAACATAGCCCAAGGCTGATCAGTGGGGCGACCATACAACTCCCCATTAATAAAGTTTGCTAGCCTACCAAAGCCCAAACCCAGTGGCGCCAATGGCGCAACAAAGTCGCAAATAGCCCCAAGTGGACGCTGAACCTTTCGTGCGTAGAGCATTAATGCCAGCAACACGCCCAACAAGCCGCCATGAAATGACATGCCGCCCTCCCAGATTCGAAACAACCATACTGGGTCGGCAACAAAATGATCAAAGCCATAAAAAAACACGTAGCCGACACGACCACCTAAAACAGCACCGATAGCGCCATAAAAAATCAGATCCTCGACCTGCTCTGCAGCCAATGGCGATCCTGGCTGCTTACTGCGATACCGCCCCAATAAATAAGCCGCCAAAAATCCCAGCAAATACATCATGCCGTACCAACGAATAGCAATAGGCCCGACAGAAAAAATAATGGGATCAAGCGCCGGATACTGCAACATAACAAGAATCTCGAGTGTGAAGATCTTTTAAAAAGGCCAATGCAAACAAAGGCGCAACAGGAACGAATGAAACGCCCAACTAACCCGCACTAAACATATAGAAGCTGACTAAAAACATTAGCGCTGCGAAACAGCGTCGCAATATTTGGTCGGATAAACGCGACGCCAATTGTGCTCCGATTTTTGAAAAAGGTACACTGGCCAAACCAATTCCGACCAAAGCAGGCCAATAGACATAACCGGTCGCCCAGGCAACATCAACTCCCGACACACCACCCCAATACGCATACGAGCATGCGCCAAATAGGGCAATAGGCAGGCCACAAGCTGCCGATGTACCCACAGCGACTTTCATAGACTGTCCGCAAGCATTTAAAAACGGGACTGCAAGTGAGCCTCCGCCAATACCAAAAAATGCGCTGGCCCAACCAATAAAAGCCCCTGCCCCCAACTGCATGCGTCGACTCGAGCGAGCGAAAACTGCCGGCGGCTGCCAACGCGAAAGCATCTGAAAGGCGATAAACAAAAGAAACAATGCAATCGCTGCGCGCAAAGTATCGGCCGGCAAACGACTAGCCAGCCATGATCCGGCTGCCACCCCCGCCACCAAACCGGGTGCCATTCTTCGCCAAACTGGCCAGCGCACATGACCAAGCAGATGGTGCGCGCGCATAGACCCCAACGAAGTAAAAACAATACTTGCCAACGACGTACCTACTGCAAGATGCACCGCGGAACTATCGGCAAACTCCAACAATCCGAAAACAAACAGCAAGATAGGTACAATAATGACTCCGCCACCAACACCAAACAAACCCGCTAGCGTGCCGGCCACAGAACCAAGCAACAAATATAAAGCCCATTCCATTAACGGCTATCTCGACCACGTATTGAATCCCTAAAGAAACGGGTAACGCCGCGCGCTTCTAACACATTTTCTATGGCCGACTGAATGCTATCCGCAGAGTGCATCAACATCACATCTGACAGCAAGCTATCAGCCTCAGCCTTTGTGAAAGCCCGAATAACCGATTTAACTTTAGGCAAGTTAGTGGCGTTCATTGACAACGAATCATAACCCATAGCCATCAACAGCAAGGCGGCCCCCGGATCACCCGCCAATTCACCGCATATGCTAACTGGTGTGCTGACCTCATGCGCTGCGCTAACAATCATTTGTAACGCCTGCAATACGGCCGGGTGATAAGAGCAATAGAGATCAGCAACACTGGAATTATTTCTATCAACAGCTAACAAATATTGCGTTAGGTCATTACTGCCCACAGAAATGAAATCGACTCGGCTAGCAATCTCTCCAGCAAGACAGACGGCTGCCGGGACTTCTATCATAACCCCCACAGGAGGCAGAGGCACATCGAAACCCTCATCTAACAGCTCACTATGGGCGCGACGAATAAGCTTCATGGACTCATCGATTTCGCCCATATGACTAATCATAGGCAGCATGATACCTAAATTCTCAATCCCTACATTAGCCTTCATCATGGCGCGCAACTGCGGCAAAAATATCTCGGGATGATCCAGCGTGATTCGAATACCTCGCCAGCCAAGAAAAGGATTATCTTCTTCAATGGGAAAATAAGAGAGCGACTTATCGCCGCCAATATCCAAGGTGCGCATTGTCACTGGGTTAGGCGCAAACGCCTCTAAGTGCATCCGATAAATCGCGCGCTGCTCTTCTTCAGACGGAAAGCGATCACGCATCAAAAATGGCACTTCTGTGCGATATAGCCCGACACCTTCAGCACCATGATCCAGCGACCTTGAGGCGTCTGATGCCAAACCCGTATTAACCCAAAGCGCCACTGTATGTCCGTCAGTCGTCTCGCACTTAAGATCTTTAAGTGCCTCAAGCCCCTTCGAAACCAGCTGCTCCTCCTCAGCAATTTCTTGATAGGATGTGCGCAATTCCAGCGATGGATTAAAATAAACCACGCCAGCATAGCCATCCACAATCAGCTCACTACCGTCGACTTCAGTAAAAGGAACATCAACCGCGCCCATCACTGTAGGCACGCCCATGCTGCGCGCAAGGATAGCCACATGAGAGTTGCTTGAACCCTTTAACGACACCAGCCCGACGAGCTTTTTACGCGGCACTTCGGCAAGCATAGTTGCGGTGAGCTCATTCCCTACTAAGACAACATTATCGGGATAAATCATCGGCTCACGATTGGCCAACTGGAGATATTCCAGCACACGCCGACCAAGGTCTTTAACATCAACTGCCCGCTCTTTGAGATAAGAGTTCTCCATCTGCTCAAAGGCTCGCAAATGCGAAAGTATTACTCTCGACACAGCACCCTGCGCCCACTCTCCAGCTTCTATTAATTGCTCAATTTCAGCAGGCAATGCATGCTCATCGAGCATTTTTGAGTAGACGTCAAACAGCGCCAACTCTTCGGCAGGTAAGCGATCGGCTAATTGCATACTGAGCTTGGCCACGTCTTTGCGCACGCGCCCCACGCAGGCGCGAAAGAATACTATTTCTTCGTAAACATCTTTATTGCGGCGGCTTGGTACGCCATAAAGATCAGCTGGCTGAGACACCACCAGCGCCCTACCAATTGCAACTCCCGAGGCTCCAGCGATACCGCGAAACTCAGCATTAGCCACATTCGCGTTGGCTGAGGTATCGAGCATACCAGTAGCTTGAGCATGAGCAATCACCCCTGCTAACTGAGCAGACATGGTCAGTAAAAAAGCCTCTTCACTCTCATCAAAACTGCGGCGGTCAGTCTGCTGCACGACCAACACACCAAGCACCCGTCGATGATGCACAATAGGCACACCAAGAAACGAATTAAACGGCTCTTCACCAATATTTTCTAAAAATTGGAAATTGGGATCGGTCTGCGCATTACTGGTGTTAATGGATTCTTCGCGCAATGCTACCTGACCCACCAAACCCTGCCCAAAAGGAAGGCTGAGCTTACCTAATGCTTCTCGATTAAGACCCTCGGTGGCTGTAAAGACCAAGCGACTTTCACCATGATCGGCCATATAAACGGTACATACTTCGGTACCCATAGCCTCGCGCACGTCACGCACAATAATATCGAGCGCAGATTGCAAATCCGGAGCCGTGTTAACTCTCTGGACAATACCGCTTAACGATTGAAGAATATTCATGGTGATATCGCTTAATGCGCCCGCAACTGGCGCATTTTATCGGCATGGGGCACCGACAAATCTTTGAGCATGCGTTTATAAACACTGCGCTTAAAATCAATAATCTGAGTCACTGGGTACCAATAGCTTACCCAGCGCCACTCCTTAAATTCAGGCTTAGGGCTCAACGATGTATTGACTACCGACTCATCACTGGTGAGATGCAACAAAAACCATTTCTGCTTTTGCCCAATACATATTTGCCCTGGCTGATTCGAGCGGATCATCTTTTCAGGCAAGCGATAGCGTAGCCAGCCTCGAGTAACCCCCCAAATATCAACATCGCTAGCCGTGAGGCCGACCTCTTCGTGCAGTTCGCGATACATGGCTTGTTCGGGTGTTTCTCCCTGCTGCATGCCTCCCTGGGGAAACTGCCAACCACCCTGCCGAGTTCGATGTGCCCACAGCACATCGCCCTCACCATTCACAATTACGATGCCAACATTGAGCCTATATCCCGCTGAATCTAACACCTAACGCACCGCTCCCAATTAATCACTACCGCCTGTAAATACGTCATTGCCAAGCAACTCAAAACCGACCTATCGCTGCTATAACTATGGATGCGACTATATCATAATGCACGGCTCAACTTGCGATGCCATCGCAACGAAGTCGTGTGCTAGCAAGGCAGATTAGTTAGAATGCGAGCCAACCATACCTAAAAATAGTGAGGCTACCCCTGGAAAAACAATCGCTCGCAATTTTCGACCTCGATAACACGCTGCTAGGTGGCGACAGTGATCACGCATGGGGCGAATTCCTTATTCAGCAAGGCTTGGTCGATGCCGATGAACACCGTCAACAAAACGACCTTTTTTATGCCGCCTACCAAGACGGCTCGCTGGACATTAACGCCTACCTTAAATTCGCGCTGCAGCCCATCACTGGCCAATCACCTAGTGAATTGGCCCCCTTACAGCAAACATTTTTACAGCAGATGATTGAACCTATGCGCCTGAGCAAAGCCGACGCGCTGCTCGATATGCACCGCAATCAAGGCGATCAATTACTAATCATTACGGCCACCAACGATTTCATCACGCGGCCTATTGCCAATTGGCTGGGCGTCAATCACCTACTCGCCTGCCAGGCTGAAATTGTTGATGAATGCTATACCGGGAGGGCTGTTGGTACACCATGCTTCCAACAGGGAAAAGTTATTCGCCTGCAGGAATGGCTGCAGGACAAAGCCTTCGACCTCACGCAGGCCACTTTCTACAGCGACTCATGCAATGACCTACCCCTGCTCGAGGCTGTCGGCAAACCAGTGGCCGTTGATGCCGATGAACGGCTACGGGCACACGCGCACAAATATGGATGGAAATGCATCAGCCTACGCGACTAAACCGACGCCGAACCCTAGCAAAGACGATAGCTGTCGACCGAGGCAGATCGCTCCTCTAAGCGGAGCCCTAGACGACGGTATCGACTACCGATAAATGGCGGGGCGTTGAAACGCTGGGTTTTTTCAAGAATAACTTAAGAAAATCATCGAATGGTATAGCCGGCGAATAGAAGTTGCCCTGCAACTGATCACAATGATGCTCGACCATAAAATCTTTTTGCGCTTCTGTTTCGACGCCTTCAGCTACCACTTGCAGGCTCAGTTCATGCGCCAGTGAAATCATCGCTTTAACCACCTTGGCACTATCAATACTCTTAGTGGCATTCTGTACGTGGCTACCGTCGAGCTTAACTGTTTCAAAAGGCAACTGCTGCAGCTGCGGCACCGAAGAAAAACCCGTACCAAAATCATCAAGCGAAAAGTGCACACCCTCTGCCGCTAACAAGTACATCTCAGCCGCCAATGTATCAAAATTGCTTAGTAACTCAGGCTCAGCAAGCTCGAATTCGAAACGCCTAGGGTTAACTTGATGATTAGCAAAAATCTTTTTCACGCCGTCAACAAATCCTGCCTCATAAAACTGGCTAGCTCCAACATTCAAAGACACTCGCAAAGGCGGGATATTCTGCGCGTTCATCTTGCCTATATCACTACACAGCCTATTCAGCACCCAATAACCTATTTGGGGTAAAAGCCCAGCCTGCTCGGCAAGATCGAGAAATTCGCCAGGTAAAACAAGCCCCCGCTCCGGATGATGCCAGCGCAGCAGCGCCTCAACAGCCACCACTTTACCAGTGCGAAGTGAAATTCTTGGTTGAAAATATAAATCCAACTGATCCTGATTAATAGCACCGCGCAGTTCAACCTCTAGGCGATTTTGATCGACCGCCTCTGCATTCATTTTATCGGTGAAGAAACGATAGTTAGATCCAGCAATGCCCTTCGCTTCATACATTGCCATATCGGCATGACGCAGAAGTGTTTGCGCATCTTGACCGGCATCGGGATATGCCGCGATGCCAATACTACAACCCACGCGCACATGCTGATGACCGAGATCAAAGGGCTCAACGACCACATCAATAATTTTTTGCGCGATGCTGATCGTGTCATTAAGGCTGCCCACCTTTTCGACCAGCACAGTGAATTCATCACCGCCCACTCTCGCCACCGAGTCGGTTCGGCGAATACATTGCTGAAGCCTTTGCGCGATACCCTGCACCAGGGTATCGCCTTTGTCATGCCCGTAGGTATCGTTGATCGCTTTAAAACCATCGAGGTCAACATATAGCAAGGAAAAAGGGGCATCACCGCGCTGGGCTCGCTGCAAAGCACGATCGAGGCGATCATTAAAAAGCGCTCGATTGGGGATTCCTGTGAGCAGATCGTAGTGCGCAAGACGCGCCAGCTCAATTTCGGAGTGCTTGCGATCAATGGCATATCTAATCGCGCGCTCTAAACTTTCTGCGCTCATCTCGGACTTCATCAAGTAGTCGGCTGCACCGGCTTTAATCACGGCGCAGTCTAGCTGCTCATCAATCTCTGAGGTCAAACAAATAATGGGGGTATTGCAGTCATGACCTGCTGCTGCGCGCAATAAGTCATGGCAGATAGCGGAGTTGTCCTCGAAGTCGAGCAGAATAATATCGTGCAGCGGGCTTAATAACGCCTCAAGCGCATGGCTATAATCGGCGCACCAGGTCAACTCATAGTCGACGCTCATAACCGATTGCAGCACATTAACCATGCCTATATATTGATCGCGACTCTCATTGATTACCAGCACGCGAATGAAGGATTGTTGCATGTAATAGCTTCCACCAACCAACTCTTACCGAGGCGCGCCTAACGCCGCTCACTCTCAATGACTCTGAAAATAGTGACTCATTATTCACACTCAAACTCTAAGCCCCAACATATACTGACCTGACTGGGTAAGGGTAGGCTAAAAAAACGCCCTCTGCTACGCCACATACCTATAAAAAATGTGCGATTTTCACAGCTAGCGTTTTATTAATAGCTGTTTTTATTGGCTCTACCCACAGCGAACCAAGCCAGCTAACGCTATGCATTGTTCGCCCCCGCATATATCACCTTGGGTTTATTATCACTGGGGACCTAGGCAATACAAAAGTTAACCGTGATGAATGATTTACCCACAACAGCAATACCCCTATACTGCCGCCCCGCGCAACGCGCCAGTGTGCAATATTGCACTCAACCCATAATAGTTAAGTCAATCCGTTGTCCAGAGAAAAAACTTCCGCTAACCAGCCCCCACTGCACAGCCTAAACGCTGACCAGCAGGCAGCTGTGCGTTATGTTAGTGGCCCGGTATTAGTGCTCGCCGGCGCAGGCAGCGGTAAAACTAGCGTAATTACTCGCAAGATAAGATGGCTGGTTACCGAGTGCGACCTCAATGCTCGCCACATTGCCGCCGTAACATTCACCAATAAGGCTGCTCGAGAGATGCGCAGCCGAGCCCAAGCACTGCTGGGTAGCGCCTCCCGCGGCTTACAAATCAGCACATTCCACCAGCTGGGCCTAAGAATCATTCAGCGTGAGTTGCCCCTGGCTAGGCGCAAGGCCGGCTTTTCTATTCTGGACGATCAAGACAGCAAAGCTCTGTTAAAAGATATTCTACTTAACGATAGTGATAGCGCAGAAACACTCTTAGATCTTTGCCAGCAACAGATCTCCCGCTGGAAGAGTAATGCCACAAGCCCCGCACAAGCCGAGCCCACTGCTACCAATAAGCAGGAGCACAGAATGGTGGAAGTTTTCAAACGCTATGAGCGAGCACTAGCCTCTTACAACGCGGTGGACTTTGACGATCTTATAGCGATACCCGTTAGAATTTTAAGCGAAGATGAGTCTGCGCGAGCACGCTGGCAAAAACGCATTCGCTACCTGCTGGTTGATGAATATCAAGACACCAACACAGGTCAATACCAGCTCGTCCAACTTATTGTGGGTGATCGCTCGGGGTTGTGCGTAGTAGGCGATGACGACCAATCTATTTACACTTGGCGCGGCGCCAATCCCGAAAATTTACAGCAATTATCGGCCGATTTCAAAGGCCTCAAGGTCATTAAACTCGAGCAAAATTATCGCTCGACTAATCGAATCTTGCGCAGTGCCAACCAACTCATCGCCAACAATGATCATCTCTTTGAAAAAAAGCTCTGGAGCGAAAAAGGCCTTGGCGAGCCTATCTCAGTAGTGCAGCTAGCCAATGAAGAGGTAGAGGCGGAATTTATTGCCAACGAAATCATCGATCAGCGCTTAAGGTCTAGGTTACAGCTCAAAGATTTTGCGGTTCTGGTGAGGAGCAACCATCAAACCAAGCTATTAGAACTTAAGCTTCAAGCAAAACAAATCCCCTACCATGTGACCGGCGGAACGGCTTTTTTTGCGCGCAACGAAATAAAAGATGTGATGGCTTACCTGCGTGTGCTGGTTAATCCCGACGATGACGCCGCTTTTTTACGCATTGTCAACGTGCCACGCCGAAAAATCGGCATCAGCACGCTCGAGGTATTAGGTAATTATGCGATGGAACGCGAATGCAGCTTGTTTAGTGCCATCGACGAAATTGGCCTAGCGCAGCAAATGCCCGAAGCTGGCCTTGCGCACCTACGCAAACTATCGCAGTGGTTCACTAATTTGCAGCGCCAAATTGACAATGGTAGTGCGATGCCGGCTCTACATGAAATGCTCGACGATATTGATTACCTGGGTTGGCTGAATCAAAACTGCAGCGGCAGCGCTGTGGCTGAACGACGCATGGAAAATGTCTACTTTTTAATGGCATCAATCGCTAAAGAAATCACTAACCAAAAAACACTTGCCGAGACTACACCCGACACAACTGGCGAAGCGGATTTATTAGAAGCGGTGATAGCTAAACTATTATTGCGTGACCTGCTCGATCAACAATCCGAAGAAGAGGCAGACAACAAAGTGCAAATTATGACCCTGCACGCCTCTAAAGGACTGGAGTTTCCACACGTTTTTATTATGGGTTTTGAAGAAGACTTCTTACCACACCGCAATAGCATCGAAGACGATAACATTGAGGAAGAACGGCGCCTCGCCTACGTAGGCATCACGCGCGCGCAAAAGAAGCTAGTACTAACAATGGCTAAACAACGCAAGCAATTTGGCGAGATGCTGAACTGCCAACCCAGCCGTTTTTTAGCGGAACTACCAACAGATGATATTCAGCGCACCGGTTTTGGTGAAAAAATGGATGAAGCCACCAATGCCGAGAAAGGCAAGCAAACCATAGAGAGCTTAAAGTCGCTGTTCGATTAAGGCTTTGATAGGTGCAAATGCTGCCCAATGATTTAGGTTATAATCGCATCAATGAATATTACAGCGGACACGCACCATGAGTAAAACGGTTATCAGCGGGACTGGGCTTTATACACCCAACGAATCTATCAGTAATAACGAGCTGGTAGAAGCGTTCAATGCCTATGCGCAGTTACATAATTTGGAACACAAAGACGCTATAGCCGCCGGGCACGAAGAACCTCTGCAGCCATCTTCTGCCGAATTTATCGAAAAAGCCTCGGGCATCAAAAATCGCTACGTCATGAATAAAGCCGGGATTCTCGACCCCGAGCGCATGGTACCTTTACTACCTGAGCGTAGTAATGACGAACCCTCCATTCAATGCGAAATGGCCATAGCCGCAGCAAATGAAGCCATGGCAACGGCCGGTAAAGTAGCTGCCGATATAGATATGGTTTTAGTTGCGGCCTCCAATTTGCAACGAGCCTACCCCGCTATGGCAGTCGAGATTCAAGACGCTCTAGGCATCAAAGGCTTTGCTTTTGATATGAATGTGGCCTGCTCCTCGGCAACTTTTGGCTTACAGCAAGCTCGCGACTCAGTAGCCAGCGGCAGCGCTCGCTGCGTACTCATGGTCAATCCTGAAATCTGCACCGGACACCTCAACTTCAAAGACAGAGACTCACACTTCATTTTTGGCGATGTCTGTACAGCTGTTATTGTAGAGAATGCCGACACCGCAACGGCTGCAGAGCAATACGAGATCCTCGGCAGTAAACTCCAAACTATCTACTCTAATAACATCCGCAATAACTTCGGCTTTCTTAACCGTGGCGATGAGTCAGGCATCGGCAAAGCCGATAAATTATTTGTGCAAGAGGGCCGTAAAGTTTTCAAAGAGGTCTGCCCTGCGGTGGCAAAGCAAATAGCAGAGCAATTAGATGAGCTGAATATTTTACCCAGCCAATTAAAGCGCATGTGGTTACACCAAGCCAACCTCAGCATGAATCAGCTAATCGCACGACGCGTCCTAGGCCGCGACGCAACAGAAACAGAAGCCCCTACTATTCTTGATGAGTATGCGAACACTTCCTCGGCCGGCTCAATTATCGCTTTTCACAAGGCGCGCAATGATCTGCAATCAGGGGACCTGGGCGTATTGTGCTCTTTTGGCGCAGGCTACAGCATTGGCAGCTTGGTTATTCGCAAAGTTTAAAGGCGGAACCTCTCAATATTGGATGAAGACCAGCCTATTTTGGCGCAAACCAAATAATGCCAAAAAAAAACGGCCCCCTTAGGAGCCGCTCTTAATACTCGGAGCTGAAGGGCTATAAACCTTCAATCATATAGTCAATAGATGCTTTGATCTCATCATCTGAGCAACTCATACACAGCCCTTTAGCCGGCATTGCACCGATGCCGGCAATCGCATTAGCGTAGACCGTATCCAGACCTGCCGCCAAACGACCAGCCCAATCGCCAGCATTTCGAAACTTTGGAGCACCAGCCGCACCCGACGAGTGACAGGCCAAGCATGAGCTGTTGTAGACCTCTTCACCTGACTTTGGTCCCGCTGCGGCTAACAGCAAGCCCTTGGCACAATCGTCGCCCGCTACACATACTGAGCCTACCGGCTTTATTCGCTCTGCAATGGCATCTTCAACCGAACCAGCATTGGCATTGCCAAACAGACTGAATGCAATAACCAGGCTAACGATCGCTAATTTGTATTGAATAACAACCTGAACTAACTTCATTTTTACTACCTCTTAGTTTCCTTAACTAGACCACTAACTTGACTTCTATTCGATGGACAATTGCCACAAGCCTAGCAATGTCGATTGAGTACATTAATTCATCGTTTTATACGGACGCAATAGCTCAAGGGTTTACATCATGGCCCTAGCAATGCATGGGCCCGATAGCCGTACCCTTGCCTATTAGCGGCACTAACATCCAGTTACCCTGTTATCAGCCCCAATCCCAATAAACCTAAGTACGATTATAGCTATTTGGCTGATTTACAGTAGTAAATACTGCATGGGCGGCTCCTCACCCCTGTCCTTTTTAACTTAGTGTCCAGTCCATACGCCAGAGGATGGCTTTTTGTTTTTTGGCCTGACTGAGCGCAATCACAGCTTACCAAGCGTTATCTCTGCCAACCGACAAGCCCTAATACAAAAAAACGTCGAAAACTTAGGCCTTGCCATATTAAACTACTACTATTATTGGGGACTAGTTGTGAAACCCACCTGGCCACTTGAGTTTGGTGTGTTTTCGAAAATTCTGCGGAGCAGACCGGCCGACAATCCGAGAACTAAGCAAGTGCTTTTATTTTTTTACGAGAACGTTTAAAAGTTATATTTAGCATCTGTCTGATTTACAAAAAGCTTTCCACACATTAATCGTCAGAGAAGTATTCATGGAAAACAAAAGAAGCGTACTACGAAAATTTATTTTAGAAAATTATCTGTATACGGAAGATGAAAGTGCATTAAAAGATGATGACTCTTTCTTAGATAGTGGGATTCTTGACTCAATGGGCATACTTGAAGTCATCGATCTTTTAAATGAAGCATTCAGCATTGAGGTAGAAGACGATGAAATGATTCCTGACAACCTCGATTCAATAAACGATTTATTGGCCTTTATCAAAAAGAAATCACTCGCAAAGTAATGAACATGAACTTGGTCTCTGTGCTGTTCAAAAACTCGATCAGTTTCTCCAACCGTCCAGCGATTATTGATTCATTCCTCCCAAAAGAAAAAAACACTTTTAGCTTTTCCGCACTAGCTAAATTGACAAAAGAATATATTTATATTTTTCAATCAAAAGGGCTTACCAAAAATTCAATTGCTATTATATGCATGGATAATTCAGTCGAATATGTAGCAGCACTTTATGCTTGCTGGTCGCTTGGAGTTATTGTTGCCCCAATGCACAGTCAAAGCAAGCCGCACGAAATCCGGAAGATACACAACATTACGACCGCAAAAATATTAATACGAAAAAAAGGAAAAGTGCGAAATGCGGCCTTAAATTTTATTGAAACCCTAGAAATAGACTTCGCACACCATACGACTCGCAAAGAAATTTTCAACAATTTCACATTTTCTGAAAAGCAATTCGGCGCAGATATTCTAAGCAATGACGTCGCTCTTATCCTTTTCACTTCTGGCACAACCGGCAATCCAAAGGGAGTAACGTTAACGCACAAAAATCTATTCGCTAACTCAAGCTCCATCGTCAACTATTTAAAATTATCAGAAAACGAGCATGTTTATAACGTCCTACCCTTTACATACAGCTATGGTAATTCAATATTACATAGCCATATTTTGGCTGGTGGATGTGTACAGCTAGGTTATTCGATGATGTACCCGCAGCAGATAGCAGAAGGTTTACTAGCGGAAAAAATAACGGGATTTGCAGGTGTCCCCTCCACCTTCCATATTCTTCTCAATAAAACAAGTTTCTCTCAGCGCCCACCAAAACTGCGTTATATCACTCAGGCCGGTGGTAGCATGAGTATGGCCATGACCTCTCGCCTGTTAACGCTTTTGCCAAATACCGCTATTTTTATTATGTATGGTCAAACCGAGGCCACGGCAAGGCTGACATATCTCCCCCCAGAAAGACTGCTCGAAAAAGCTGGCTCAGTCGGCATTGCAATCCCAGGAGTGGAGATATCTGTGCGCTCTACCACAGGCCAATTTCTTGAACCAAATATGGAAGGCGAAATTGTCGCGTACGGGGACAATATCATGCAGGGATACTGGAATAATCTAAGAGCAACAAAGGAAATTTTGGTCAATGGCTGGCTACGAACTGGGGATGTCGGCTACTTAGATGCCGATGGATTCCTCTTTCTAAAAGGCCGGCATAAGCAGATGATCAAATCTGGAGCGAACCGTATTCACCCAGGAGAAATTGAAGAATTAATATCTGAAATCGATAGTATCGCTGAAGTCGCCGTGATCGGAATCCCCGATGTCCTTTTAGGTGAGGTGATAGCGGCATACTTAGTCGTCAGAGATAATTGCAAACAAGACGATCGCGTCATACTGAAATACTGTCGAGAAAATCTGTCCCCACACAAGCAACCTAAAAGAATCGCATGGGTAGCCGAGCTCCCGCGCACGAGCAGCGGCAAGGTACAAAAGCATTTATTACCAAAAATCAGCCCCCAGTGACGAGCAAAAAAATCCACTATAGAGAGCAAACTCATGTCAAACCGCGTTGATAATTTACTCGCCAATTATGTAAAACTTGATTACCAAGCCGAAATAGACAAAATTAGCAGTCGTATCAGAGCAATGCTCAGAGAGTCATTGCACCGTCGGGGTTTGGTCGTTGCAATATCAGGCGGCATTGATAGTTCGGTCTGTGCGGCATTAGCTGTGTCGGCCATTGGCGCTAAACGAGTCTACGGTATATTAATGCCAGAAACCGACTCATCGTCAGATAGCCTCCATCGGGGCCAAGCTTTAGCTAATCATCTGGGTATCAACTACACCATTCAAGACATTGCTCCTACGCTGGAGGCTATTGGTTGCTATAAATGGCGTGACGACGCAATTAAATCAGCTGTGCCGGAGTACGGAGAAGGCTGGAAAAATAAAATTATTATTGACGGCGGCACGAAGGGCAAGATCAATCACTTTAACTTGGTTGTCGAAGACCCCGAAGGCAATAGACAAACTAAACGCCTGTCTCTGAGTAACTACCTCACTATTGTCGCAGCTACAAATTTCAAGCAGCGAGTGCGTAAAAATATGGATTACTTTCACGCCGACCGCCTAAATTACGCGGTTGTTGGAACGCCGAACCGCGTCGAATATGATCAAGGTTTTTTTGTCAAAGGCGGCGACGGGCTTGCGGACATTAAGCCCATAGCTCACCTGTACAAAACACAAGTGTATGATCTGGCGCAATTCATGAATCTACCCGAGGAAATATGCAGTGCCACACCAACGACCGACACCTACAGCTTGAGTCAGGGGCAGGACGAATTCTACTTCTCCCTACCGTACAACAAAATGGATGTTGCTCTGTGGTGCTACAACAATTGCAAAGACGCAGGCATGCTTGCGCATGCACTGAGTGTATCAGAAGAGCAAGCCCAGTTTATTTATAAAGACATCGAAACCAAACGAAAAACCACAAAATACCTGCATCTCCAATCACTACTTATCGATCAAGTTGATCTATAGCACCAGTATAAAACGGCGGGATGATAAAATAAGCTCTCATCAGTAAGGCGCAGAACAAAGAAATCCGTGACGCAACACATAAATAGCTCGCAACCTAACGCATATGAACGTTGGCACCCAGCACTTTTTGAGCGCTACGGAGCTAACTGACTCTTACCAAACACACCTTAGCAATGCAACCTCGGTTAATCGACAGGATAATCGTCCTTCAATGCCCGCGCTAGATTCACTTTAAGGTAACGTTCTACTGTTCGAGGCTGACGGTCGCCACCCACTTCTGTTCAGCGAAGAATGTCAATCATCACTCTGCAATCCTCGTAAACTTTCGCCTAGACCTCCAGAACCGGTGGCATAGTTTTATATCAGCCCACATCTTTGCCTTCATACAGATATTTGTCGGCGCGCCTCATAACCTTATCGATAGGTTAACCGCCGTTTGTTTCTGCGACACCCATGCTCACCGTAATGGCGATACCGCTATTTCCGACGCCACTTGGCTGGTCTAACAATGCTCAATGTATTTTGTCGGCAACCATGGAGGCATTTTGTATAGATGCTTGAGGTAAAAAACAGAAATTCGTCGCCATAGCATCGAGCGACCGTATGTTGCTCGCGGAATGGTGTTATAAAAATCCCTCCAAAACGAACTAATATCCTGTCTCCAGCATCATGCCCATATTGATCGTTAACCCTTTTTAAGCTGTCGATATCACACGAGATAATAGACATCGGTTTCTGGTTACGCGTCATACGGCGCGGCTCTTGCAGCATTACAGTTAGAGTGCACCGCCTATTACAAAGTTGAGTTAAATGCTGCACTAGCCTCCGGCCTTTCCGCAAAATTAAAGTAGCTCACTGCTATTTCTTGTCAGTAGCAGACAGCCAGCACTAGCCCCACACACAGCCACCACGGCACACCGTACCAAAAATTAACCAACGTAAAAACACTGATTTGTACTGCTCCATACGGCACATTAACTGCCAATGTTGAAATGCAAGCAATAAACGACTACCTTTAACAACAGATTAGGGCGCGATCATTTTCAAAAGTGCATTGTATGTATTCTTAAATACAACATAGCAAAAACCCAAATGGGCAGGGATATTACCGACATGCCAAACAATACGGATATACCTTCCAGACCAAAACGCTTGGCGCTCTTTTTCCGGCGTACTTATTCAGCCTGGCTTATATTTTCACTAAGTCTGTGCATTACTTTTATGGCTTGGTCAATCACTAACAAATCACATCAGCGTCATACAAAAGATTTATTTATATTCGAGGTCGCTCAAACTCTTCAAGCCATCCAGCAGCGTATGCAAGGATATGAGCAGGTTATACGTGGCGGTATAGGATTATTTAAATCAAGTGTGCATGTTAGTCGCCAAGAATTTAATGACTATGTCACTAATTTAGAAGTTGATAAACATTGGCCTGGCATCCAGGGAATTGGCTATGCGGTAATGTTAGAGCCGAATGAAAAAGATGATTTTGTCAATGCTGTACGAGTTGAGGGCTTTAACGAATTTAATATTTTTCCGCCAGGAGTGAGAAAAAAATACAGTAGCATCCTCTACCTTGAGCCATTCACAGCCAGAAATCAGCGCGCTTTTGGATATGACATGTACTCAGAAAAAGCGCGACATTTCGCTATGGATATTGCTCGCGACAATGGCGACGTTGCATTTTCTGCCAAGGTTAAACTGGTACAAGAAAATGGCGAAGATATACAAAATGGGTTTCTCATATACCTGCCCTTATATCGAAATGGTGCATCTGTTGAAAATATAGATCAACGTCGAAAAGAACTTATCGGCTATGTCTACAGCCCATTCCGAATGGACAATCTAATCAAAGGCATTCTCTTAAGTGAAAATAAACGCCAAATAAATTTTAAAATATATGACGGAAGCACCACAAACCCCAAGGACATTCTTTACACCCCAAACAAAAATAACTTAACCGACTCTTACGAAACGGAATTTAAACCTGCATTCTCTA